>Ga0214919_10004460_pt1 | contig 20475 bp, 17 predicted proteins | sample LL1503_MetaG_FD_177994 | JGI IMG/M metagenome (GOLD analysis project Ga0214919, IMG submission 177994) | Freshwater microbial communities from Lake Lanier, Atlanta, Georgia, United States - LL-1503 | ecosystem: Environmental > Aquatic > Freshwater > Lake | place: USA: Georgia | collected... | reverse complement strand
CACCAAATTTGACGCTGTAATAGACAACAATACCGACGGACTAGACAATCTGTATAGTCAAATTAAAGATCTGGTTCTAGCTCACCAGGCGTCCAAGGACGGTCCATCCGTTTGATTTCTTCTACGCAGTTTAGACATATGGTTTTTAAATTGCGTAGAGTGGTATTGTGCTGATTTCCATCTACATGATATACCAACAGCTGACTGGCATAACGTGATCTAAAACCACAACGATCACAGGCAGGTTTTTTCTTGTAACCTGCTGTCTTCCATCTAGGCTCGGGTGGTTTAACGCCGCGATTTTTAGCAATACATTGTCCACATCGATTTCGATAGTGTGCAATTTCGTCACGGTAGTAGTTAATGGCGCAAGGCCGTTGGCGACATGCAGGACAAACGGGTCTAATCATGGTATATTTACCATAAAAACCTTTGCCAAAGGCCTTGATTACCTCTTGTTTTTGCCTTTTAATATAAATATTAACAACTAGAAAAAAGGATTTTCACTATGGCACTCTTATCACCTGGCGTAGAAGTTACCGTTGTTGACCAAAGTCAATATATTCCGGCTGCAGTCAACTCAGTACCTTATATTTTACTTGCTACTGCACAGAACAAAGTTTCTGGCACAGGCGTAGGTGTTGCGGCCGGCACATTAAAAGCCAACGCTAACAAGGTATATTTGATTACCAGCCAGCGCGATTTGTCTGCAACATACGGTGTTCCGTTCTTTTACAAAACCACAGCTGGTACACCGATCAACGGTTACGAACTGAATGAATATGGCTTATTGGCTGCTTACAGCGCATTAGGCATTACAAATCGTGCGTATGTTCAACGTGTTGACGTTGACTTGTCAGCATTGACAGCCAGTTTGATTCGCCCAGTTGGTACTCCTCCTAACGGAACTTATTGGTTAGACACAACCAACAGTCTATGGGGAATATCTCAATGGAATCAAACCACCGCTGCTTTTACCAATCAAGTGCCAATGGTGATTACAGACACAACACAACTGACTGGTAACACCACTGTACCATTGCAAAGCATTGGATCAATTGGCGATTATGCCATCACTGCTACCAACATCAACAATCCTGGCTACTACAAGCGCGGTGGACCAACCAGCAGTCAAACCTCTGACACTACCTTGTCTGACGCTTACAATACCTGGGTGGAAGTTGGTAGCGATGATTGGAAAACAGCCTGGCCAACAGTGCAAGGAACCAATTCGGTAACCACACTGACTGCCAATAATATTGTTTATATCAACGCTACTTCTGTTGCAGTTCCAGTCAGTCCTAACAATACACTTGAAGGTCTCAGCGATGCAATCAACAGTGCCGCTATCACTGGTGTTTATTCTGCGTTTGTTGACAGCAAGTTACAGATTTATGCTGACAGCACTACACTTGGTGCAAATCCTTCAGTGGGCAATGCCACAGGAAACGGAACAGTAGCCACATTGACATTCGCTACCTTGTCACAAGCACCATATGCAGTTGGCTCTTCAATCACAGTAGCCAACGTTAATCCTAGTGGTTATAACGGAACTTACACAGTAACCGCTTGCGGTAATTCTACGGTATCATTTGCCAGCACTGTTACTGCGTCATATGTCAGTGGTGGAACAATTTCACAACCTGGCGTAGTTTCGGTCCTGCCTGGTGCAAGCGGAACAGCATTGAGTGATGTTGGTATTAGTGCAGGCGTGTATTACCCACCTGCATTCTTAGCTGCTCCTAACTATTCAGCACCACGTTGGAGATCTACAGATACTCAACCAGAACCAACTGGTTCTGTATGGCAACGCACCAACAGCGTAAATCTTGGCGCCAATTTATCACTTAAAAAATACAGCACATTGTTGGGCGCCTATGTTCAGCAGGCATGTAACATATATTCAACGCTGTCCGAAGCCACCTACACATTGGATCCATCTGGCGGTGGTAAGAATATTGTAGCCGGAACCACAGTGGCCACAACCAATCCTGAATACAACGATCCAGCCACATTAGGCGTTCAGATTTTTGAAAGATACGCCGCAGGATCAACAATTGTAACAGGATCTGACGATACACCTGGTCCGTTTGTAAACGGAAATACATTCACTATTGCTGCAACTATACCAGGACAATCTACCTTGGGTGCAGCAGTAACAGCAACCTTGGCTGGAACAACAGTAGCTGATTTCTTAACAGCAGTCAGTGCCGCAGTTGGCTCTTCAACATTTGCATCCTACGTAACTGCTACAGTTAATAGTGCAGGAGCAATTGTTTTCACTCACAACGCAGGCGGAACTATTGTGTTGACTGATACTACAGTTGGCAGTGGTAACCCAGTTTCAACTGCTGGATTTAGTGTCAGCACTGAATTCTGTCGTGCTGGTGCAGATGACGACTTGATTTTAAGTTACTGGGTAACCGCACCAACATTCACTTATACAGCCAGCACCACTGGACCAGACCAAGATCCAGACAATGGAACTTATTGGTATTACTCAGCTACTACACAAGCTGACATCATGATTCAGAACAATGGTATGTGGATGGGTTATCAAAACGTAGATAACGATGTTCGCGGCGATGATTTGTCATTGACTAATGCTGCAGGCCCTATATTCAGCACTACAGCTCCTACCACACAAACCAATACAGCACAAAGTCCATTGGTTTATGGTGATCTATGGATCGACACCAGTGATTTAGAAAATTACCCACTGATCAATCGTTGGAGTAATATAGACGGTACGGACCAGTGGGTAACAATTAACAACACAGATCAAACAACACAAAATGGTATTGTGTTTGCAGATGCTCGTTGGTCGCCAAATGGCCAGGCCAATCCAGTAACCGGCACACTTCCATCAATCACCAGCTTGTTAACCAGTAACTACTTGGATTTAGATGCTCCTGAAGCTACACTATATCCACAAGGTACACTGTTGTGGAACACACGTAGAAGCGGATTTAATGTAAAAGAATTCCAAGGTGATTATTTTAATACATCTGATTTTAATGTTCCGGTGTATGACAGCACTACATCTTATGTGTATAACGATTTTGTCAACTACAATGGCACAATTTATGTTTGCTTAACCACACCTCCTACAGCAAATATTGCTCCAACTAATGCCACATATTGGTCTGCATTGACTGCGGAAAATGGTACAGTTAACACTTGGGTCAATGCCAGCGGTAACAGAAATGACGGATCGCCATACATGGGTCGCCTGGCACAACGTGCTATTATTGTTGCTGCACTCAAGAGTGGTATTGATACCAGCGAGCAAGCTCGCGAAGAACAGCGTCAATTTAACTTGATTGCTTGCCCTCAGTATCCTGAGTTGATGATCAACATGGTTGAACTCAACAATGATCGTAAGAACACTGCATTTGTGATCGGTGATACTCCATTGCGTTTAGGACCAGATGGCACTTCACTTGCCGCTTGGCATAGTAACAATGACGGCGCCGGATTAGTCACAGCCGACGGTCAAGGGTCATTTGATCCATACCTGGGCGTGTTCTATCCAAGTTGTCAGACCACTGATTTGTCAGGTAGCCCAGTGGTTCAACCACCAAGCCACATGATGATTCGCACAATTATTCGCAGTGACGAAATTGCGTATCCTTGGTTAGCGCCAGCAGGAACACTGCGTGGTGTAATTGACAATGCGGCATTGCTGGGTTATGTAAATGGCCAAACTGGTGAATTTACAACCATTGGTGTGAGCCAAAATCTGAGAGATGTATTGTATCAGTTGGATATCAACCCAATTACATTTATTCCAGGCATTGGTATCACTAACTTTGGTAACAAAACAGCTACCAATGTTTCAAGTGCCTTGGACCGCATCAACGTGGCACGTTTGGTTGCATTTATACGTGGTCGTTTACAAGAAATTGGTAACCAATATTTGTTTGAGCCCAATGATCAAATCACACGCAATCAAATTACCAACTCATGCACTAGTTTAATGCTTGACTTGGTAGCAAAACGTGGTATCTATGATTACCTAGTGGTTTGCGATTTAAGTAACAACTCACCAGCCACAATTGATGCCAACGAATTGTATGTTGATATTGCAATTGAACCAGTTAAATCGGTTGAATTTATCTACATTCCATTGCGTATTCAGAACACTGGAGCAATTAGTTCTAGTATCAGCACAGTGGCTACTGCCAGTTAACCCATGGCCAATACGACCATAAATAAAGTATATAGGAGATAATACCATGGCTGTTTCATCATTAAGTAGAATGACTGTGCCTTTGGCCAGTAACCAAAGCACTCCAAGTCAAGGCTTGTTAATGCCAAAACTCAAGTATCGCTTTCGCGTTACTTTTCAGAATTTTGGAGTAAGTCAACCAGTCACTGAATTGACCAAACAGGTTATGGATTTTACTAGACCCAGTGTTGAGTTTGCAGAAATCCCAATTCCTATCTATAACAGCACGGTTAAATTGGCTGGAAAATATACCTGGGCTGATGCTGTATGTAACATACGTGATGATGCCAGCGGTGCTGTTTCTAGGCTAGTTGGCGAGCAATTGCAGAAACAATTGGACTTTATGGAAATGGCGTCAGCTGCTTCGGGCATTGACTACAAGTTCTTAACAGTGTTTGAAGTGTTAGACGGCGGCAACGGAACATCTGCTCCTGTGGCATTAGAAACTTGGGAACTGTATGGTTGTTATCTCAAGTCAGTTAACTACAATGACTTGAACTATGGAACCAGTGAAGCAGCCACTATCACAATGAACATTACTTTTGATAATGCAAACCAAGTGGCTGGACAAGGTGTTGGCACATTGATCGGACGCACAGTAGGCGACGTGGCATCTGGCGTAGGCCTCTAAGCGGTTATGGCCTGGGGTCAGGACTTCCTTCAGGGATTTGTTGGGTTTAATGGGCTAAAAGATTATGCCCATGCCTCCAAGACATTCCTACAAAACGGCTATGAAAATGCTCCTCGCCAGAAGTTTTTATTCCATGTTTACTTTACTATAAACCGAGCAGTTCCTTCCCTACAAGCAGCTTTCCCTAACGAAGATACTGCCACAATCGGCCTTATGGTCAAGACGGCACAATTACCCAGTTATCAAATGAGTGTTGAGACACTTAATCAATATAACCGTAAGCGACTAGCACAGACCAAAATTGAATACCAGCCTTGCATATTTGAATTTCATGACGACGGCAGCGATTTGATTCGCAACATGTGGTACAATTATTTTCAATACTACTACAAAGATCCTAGCCAAGCATACGACAACGTAACCAATCAAAATGGTCAAATGGCCGCTGTGATTGGCACACCTGCTGGCTTCAATTATAATGCTAGAGACATATATAATCCAAGTCAAGTGGTCAACGACTGGGGTTATATCGGTGAAAGTTACAGCAGTGGAGTTCCACTAAGTGGTGCCGGCAATACCAAACCTCCTTTCTTTAGAGATATCCGGATTTATGGAATGAACCAACACAAGTTTGCTGAATACATACTGATCAATCCAATGATCACTGATTGGAATCACGACACTTATGACTACAGCCAAAGCAATGGTATTATGAGTCACAAAATGACAGTCAAATACGAAACTGTCAAATACTATACCGGAGCCATTGGTAAAGCCAGACCTGACACCAACGTGGTAGGATTTGCAGATCCTGCTTACTATGATACTGTTCCGAGTGCATTGGCCAGACCTGGCAGCACACAAACTGTGCTGGGTCAAGGTGGATTACTTGATGCTGGTATTGGTATTGTTGAAGATCTGGCCAGCGGCGGACCAATGAATCCCATCGGCGCGGCTCAAAAGGCACTGACTGCATACAATACATTTAAGAATGTCAATCTCAGAAGTGTAGTCAATGCTGAAGTCAACCAAGCAGTCAACAGCACTATACGTGGCGCATTGCCGGGAATAATTCGTGGTGCAAGTTCAAGTCCGTTAAACTCACCCCTGGGCATACCTACACAGCCAGTTACCAATGGCAGTGGTGGTATCTTCTTTCCTACTCCACCGGTATCAACTCGATCACCTAATTTTAATCCTAGCCTGTCAGGAGGAACGTAACCGTGACCACAGTCAATAGTACCAACTATTCAATTGATCAAACTGTTAGAATTTTTGATCAATTCTACAATTATGATGCCAATATACCTGCCACAGAGTTTGATGCAGTATTGAGTTATTTTAGAAGCGTTTTTCTAACTGATGCTGCTGCACAAAATATGACCAGCAGTTTGTTCAGAGTAGCAGAGTTTAGCAACGTCAATGTGTTGGATCTATTACAAACGTTTCAGCAAGGCGGATCTTCGGAGCCTGAAGTGACCATACTGATGGCCTACTACCTTAACACAATTCGTAGTCCTGCTACCTTATTGGGTGTGCTGGCACCATCTACGCCTAACTTTTATACGGCAAGAAACATCAGGGCTTGATCATGCCCAACTTTCGTCAAGGCCCATACACAGTAAAAAATGTTGCCAAATATGTGGGCAAAGGCACGCCCAAATATAGATCTGGTTGGGAACTTACCTTTATGATGTTCCTGGATTCAAACGATAATGTGTTACAATGGGCCAGCGAAAGTATTCGCATACCATATCGTAATCCGCTAACTGGCAAGCAAAGTGTTTATATTCCAGATTTCCTAGTGACCTATCGTGGACGCAACAACACCACCATTGCGGAACTGATTGAAATTAAACCTAAAAAGCAAAGCCTACTTGAAAGTAAGGCGTCAGACCGAGATCGTGCTATTGTGGCACTGAACTATGCCAAGTGGGATGCCGCCACCAAATGGGCCAAACGCAACGGGCTTACATTCAGGGTTATCAACGAAGACATGATTTACCATCAAGGCGGTAAGAAATAATACCAGAATAGTCTGGCGGTAAATATGGTATGACCAGAAAATTGGAAGAACTCTTTGATTTCCCGCCTTCGGAACAGCCCGAAGCGACTCCTACTGTTGAGCAAACCCGTACCCAGCTGGCCGAAATAGACGCTACCATAGACAAGATAGATGCAGCCCTGCCCACAGTGCGCGACTTGGAAACCGGCGACCAAGAGCTGGACGAACTGGCTTCAAAAGCCACAGAAACATTCAATGACTTGATGGACTTGGGTATGCAAGTTGACAGCCGCTACTCAGGTGAAATATTTGCCGTGGCCAGCAGCATGTTGGGCCATGCACTCACAGCCAAAACCACCAAGCTGAACAAAAAATTAAAAATGGTTGATTTGCAGTTGAAAAAGTTGAAAATGGATCAAGACAAACTGCGTAATGCGCCCGAAGAAGCCATGGAAACAGCGCATGGACAAGTGCTGAGTCGTAACGACTTGCTGGAACGACTCATAGCCACAACCTCGCAAAACAATATAAAAGCATAAATATCATATAGGGATACTAAGATGAAAAATTTTCAACAATACCTCGCAGAAAGCGAAAGAACTTACAATTATCGCATTAAAATTGTAGGTGATGTTGCACCTGATTTTATCAAGCAGTTAGAAGAACGACTCAAACAGTTTGAAGTTGTAAAAATCAGCAAGCCAAAGACCACTCCGGTTCAACTCAAACCGGCCGACTTTCCCAAGCACAGCAACGACTCGGTGACCAGCATGGATGTGGAATTCCGCTATCCAGCTATCGAGCCACAGATCAAAGAAATTGCTCAACTGTTGTTCTTAGATCCAAACAGAATCATCATGTTGACTGTGCCACACGAAGTGGGCATGGATATTGAGCGTGAAAAGGTTGAAGCTGAAAACAAAAACTTGTTGACTGACACAGACTATCCTGCTCCAGATGCTGCACAAAAGGCACTGAGCAAAGACTATTCTGCTCCTTATGACCAACATGCTGTGTTAAAAAACGAATATCGTAGTGACTTCACTGTAGCTGGTGGTAAGACACCGGCTGCAAAAACAACCAACGATTTGCCAATGGGTAATACTAGCCCAATGACCAAAGTAAAACGCCCACCACGCCCAGCCACTGGTGCCAACCCAAGAGGATAATAGCAATGACATTTTTTTACGACCTAAATAAGAAACTAGCAGAGTTGTCTGCCAAGACCGAGCAGCAAAACCTTGCTGAAAGTAAAAAGGCCGAAGCTGTTGCCAAGAGTCCGTTGACAAAAGCACTAGATGAATCCAGTTATTCAGCCAAAGCAGCCCGTGCCGGCAAAGACATTGGCAAGCCAGGCAAGGCATTTGGCAAGATTGCAGCTGATGCAGGCAAGCGTTATGGTTCAAAGGCCGCCGGCGAGCGTGTGGCCGGTGCAGTGCTAAACAAACTGCGTCATCCTAAAGAAGATATCGAAAACGAAGGTAATGCATTTACAGGTGCACTGGCCAAGACACCAAAAGGTGGCAGTTTCAAACTAGGCGACAAGACATTTAAAGACACTAGTAATCTTGAAGAAGGTATGTGCCCAACTTGTGATTGCAGTCCTTGTAAATGCGATAGCATGGACGAGTCAGCATTTCAAGCAGCCATTGGTAAAAAGAAATATGGCGAGAAGGGCATGAAGGCCCTGCAAAAAGCCGGTCGTGAACATGCCAGTGACAAAACTATGAGCACGATTCGCAACCGTTATGACAAGTATGACGAAAGCCAGGGCATGACTGATGAAGGCAACGCATTTACAGGCGCATTGGCTAAAACTCCTAAAGGTGGCAAATTCAAAGTTGGCGGCAAAGAGTTTACCGACAATTCAAACCTTGAAGAACTAGATATGCGCTTGCTCAAAGGAGCACAAGGTTCAATGAAAGGTGTCAACACTGACAGTGAAAGCGAACGCAACCGTCATAAAAAGTATGGCTATCGCAGTGACCGTGATGACACTGGCAATGACGATGACTATGATGAACACGGCAACTTGAAGAACAAGAAAAAAGCCGCAGTATCAGACGGTCCTAAGAAAAAAGGACGTCCTGCCAAAGAAAAACGACCAGAACGTGTGACAGCTAAAAGTTACAAATACAAAAGCGGCCGTCCAACCAAGACCAAAGAAGATCTTGACAGCGATGGCGTAATGATGACTCGCCCCAGCAACATGAGCAGTGAAAGTGTTAGCCCGGCTGAACAAGGTGAATACAACGACGAGGCCGGAATGACCAAAGACTCATTACATACTATTGTTCGTCACGCAAGAGAACTTGAAGGTGCTTTGCGCGGCAATGAGAACATGCCAGAATGGGTGCAAGAAAAGATTGGTCAAATCAAAGGCATGATGAGCAGTGTCACTGACTATATTCTCAGCACACACGAGCGCGATGCCGAACAGCACATGGGCCGTGAAGGCATTACCATAGTGCCCGAAAGTGCTGACTTCTCTGGCGGTGAAATTCAACAAGCATATCGTTTGGCCATGTTTCTCAAACCATTCATCAAAGATCCAGACGGAATGAAAGCTCAAGCGGAGCTGACCAAACTATTGCGATACAAGTTGCAACAAAGTAATAATACATTGGGCGGTGTTGACCAACTAAAAGAAAAATCAGTCAGTCAATCACAGGCACGTATGATGGCCGGAGCTGCACACAATCCTAAGTTTGCTAAAAAAGTTGGAGTAGCTACCAAAGTGGCCAAAGAATTCAATCAAGCAGACAAGGGCAAAGACATCAGTAAGTTGCCTAAGAAAGTCAAAAAGACTGACGAGGCAAACGATGGCAACTTGGCCAACAATGCCAAGCCCTACGACAAAGTCACACAGGGTGATGTAGTTGCTGGACGCCTGGGCAAAGACGAGCAAGGCGGCAAAGCCAAAAAAGCCAAAGAAGAAAAAGTTGATGAAACAACAGTGTCCGGATCAGTAGCCACTGCCTCTCCAAGCGGTAAGCCCAGCAAAGGCATGCAGTTTGGCAAAGGCGTTTACGAAAGCCTCAACAATTCAATTGAAAAGATGATTACTGAAAGTATCTCTATTGAATCTAAGATGCAAGAATGTGGTGATGGTGAAATGGCGCCTGCAATTACTGTCACTGCTGACGGTGAAGAAGCAGCCAAGTTGATGATGTTGTTGAAGTTGGCCGGACTTGAAAGTCAAATTCCCAAGGCCTGCCCAACATGCGGTGGTAGCCCATGTGGTTGCGATCAAATGGTAGATGAAAACGCACCAGACTGGCCAACCAATACAGAAACGTTGGCGGCAGATCCTAATCTACGCACATACTCCGGCGGATTGAATGGTCCTAAGAGTACCGGTCAATCAACAACACCAGTATTGGCCAGCCAGTTACGTCGCCAAGCCAGCATGGAAGAGTCAATTGCACTTGAGCGTAACTTGTTCAAGACTTGGCAAAATTACAAAGGTTAACCAACATGGCTATTCAAGTAGTTAATGCAGCAGGCAACGTAGCTTGGACCACAGACAAAGCAGAAATCAGTGCGGGCAGCAATGATGTTACCTATCAGATAAATGCCACAGCTTTGGGCAGTGCGGCTGCAGTAGGAAATTTGTATGCCAACGTGGTCAGTGTTCCCAGTGGAACTACACAAGAAATTTATGTTGGCGCTGGCAACTATTTGATCATGGCCGGAACTACATTTACTGCACGAGCACTAGGCACACAAAGTTCAGCGCAATACAGCGTGTTCAACGCCGCAGGAACCTAATCATGCGAGCAGCTGAGTTTCTCATTGAGAAACGTGTTGGCAAGATTGGCAAACGCCGTCAGGCCGGAACTCGAGGCCTTACTAAATTTCGTGACTTTGGCGGCTACGATCGTACCTATGAATTAAATCGTGTAATGATGGCCGTGGCCATGGCTGATGGATCAGGAAAGCCATTGGATTTAGATACTGAATCATGGTCCGGTCGCTACAATACTGCACATCCTTACACTGACGAAGAAGCAGCCATGCTGAAACAGGCTTTACAAGCCACCGGCAGTGAAACGTACGATCTCAACGCAGGTGATAATCGTAGTCAAGAAGTAGAATCCACACATGTTCATAGCCCAGTGGTGGCATTCAAAGGATATCCTAGATGAGAGCACGAGAGTTTATAGTAGAGCAACGCAATCTTCCTCCTGAAGAAGCTGAACCAATGCGTTACACTTATATAATTCCTGGACTCAGTGCCGCAGATCCTTATCGCAATTATCGATTTGGTGTGGCCATGGCACGAGCAAGAAGCGATGCTGGCATAGATGGAATGGCTAAAAATCTTCCAGCGTGGAGCCCAGAAACAGCATTTGGTGAACATGGTGTTGTTGTAGGCATGAATAATAACATTGAAAAAGTAATTGACAAGGCCTTGGCCATGACAAACACGCCAGGCGGCAAAGAACTAGTAAGCACAGCTAAAAGTGAAGAACCATCCACAGTAGATAAAACAAGTCCTGTAAAGGCATTCAAAGGATATCCTAGATAATGGCCTACCCAGAACCATCAAACGTAGCACCGTGGTACCTACGTAACATCAATCAAGCACTGGCCCTCGACGAGGTGTCGGGCAACGTGTATCTCCGAACTGGATTTCTTGGCAACATTATTATTAGTGGCAACGTAAATATTCCTGGCAATGTTGATGCTCATGTTATTGAGCTAGGAAATATAGACATTTACAATTCTAGCAACACTATGCCTGTATCTGGCAACGTTGGCATACTAGGTAACGCCAACGTGGTTGTTGTTGGAAACATAGCCGGCATTACCGGCAACATAGCCGGCATCACCGGCAATGTAACGGTGAATCCGATAACAGGATCGGTAAGCATCACAGGCAATGCCAATGTGGCCGGCAATGTTGGCATACTGGGCAACGTCAATGTTACACAAGGAACAACTCCTTGGTCAGTGTCAGGCAATGTCACAGTGGCTGGCGGCAATGTTGCAACAACTATAGGTGGAACCAATCTTGATGCGTTTGGTCGTTTACGAGTAAGTGAACCTTACACATTGTTTGACAGTCAAAACATGTATATTGATGGTGGGCAGTTTAGCAACGTTACAGCTAACAGTGGTAGCATTACTTATGTGGCCAACGAAAGCTCATTCAACCTATCAGTGACTTCAGCCAATGGCTCCAGTGTAATTAATCAAGCCCGAACCACACAGGCCTATCAACCAGGCAAGAGCTTGTTGACCATGAATACCTTTGCGTTTGGTGCTCTTGAAGCAGGTTGTCGTCAACGTGTGGGCTACTTTACTGCTAACAATGGTGTATATTTTGAAGCCAATGGCACCACTCTTTATCTTGTGATTAGATCATCGGCATCGGGATCCATTGTTGAAGAACGCATAGCACAAACTTCGTGGAACACCGACACACTTAAAACAGGTGCTAGCCCCAATCCGTCGGGAATAAATCTTGACCCTACATTGACTCAAATATTCTGGGCCGACATTGAATGGCTAGGAGTAGGAAATGTTCGTGCAGGATTTATCATCAATGGTCAGTTTATAGTGTGCCACACTTTCCAACACGCGAACCAAACAGGCAATACCAAGGTCTATATGACCTCAGCTACGCTGAATCCACGCTACGAGATTACCAATACTACGGCCATTGGTGGCGTCAAAACTATGAAACAAATCTGTAGCACTGTTATTAGTGAGGGTGGATTCTCACCAACTCCTACCATACAGTATGTTGGCAGTGGAATAAGTCCCACACGATTATCCACAGGCAATGTGTATACCAACTTGGCCACTATTAGACTCAATCCTGCTTATATAGATGCTGTGGTTGTGCCATCGCAGATAGATTTACTACTCACCGATGTGCAGTATGGGTGTTTCCAACTGGTGCTAAATGCCAGCAACGTGGCTGGCTTGACCTATGCCAATGTCAGCGGCAGCGTGGTGCAGGCCAATACCAGTGCTGTTCAAATTGGCGACGGAACAGTGGTCTATGCTGGTGTTACTAGCAGCCGCGACACTTTCACAGTTGGAGAAGATGTGGCACGTAGATTACAACTGTCTAGATATGCCAATGGTACACCAATAACACTGACCTTATGTGCAGGATATAACAACAACAACGCTGACTTAATTTGGAAATTTGGTTGGAGTGAACTTACAAATTAAAGATGAGTGCATGAAAAAAATATTATTAACCCTTGTATTACTAGCACCAGTATTTGCCCTTGCCCAGATCAATCAGCAGTGCCCACAATTCACAGTCAACGGCACACCACAGTATCAACCCGAGCCAGGCGATCAAGAACTGTGCAAAACAAACTATGCAGTCATACATCGTTGCAGTGTCAAAGCACCGGTGGCTGTGTTTGAACATTTAACCGTGGCCACTATGTCAGGCCCAGCCAAACGCCGAGACAACTTTCGTCCTGATCCAGCAGTAGCAACGCAGTGTCAAGCACAGTTGGCTGACTATGCTGTGCTGGGACGGACACATGATCGTGGACACATGAGTCCAGCTGGCAACAATACCATCAACGATGCGGTTATGAGTGAAAGCTTCTTCTTATCAAATATGGTGGCACAAGTGGCCAACAACAATCGCGGCATTTGGAAGCAGTTGGAAACTTGGGAACGCCAATGGGCCGCAACGCCAGGCACAGACTTCTACATCATCTCAGGTGGTATTTACGATCCTGGACACCAGGTAGTAGGCAATGGACTAGGTGTTCCAACTCGTTTGTATAAGATTATCATTGAAAAGAACAGTCGTAATGTTCAAGCCTATCTAATGCCCAATGCCGCACTACCAGTTCAGGACTTGCCTAAATATCAAGTTCCAATGTCTGTAATTGAACAGGCTACTGGTATGCAGTTTAATTTAGGACAGTAACTCAACTGCTCATAATTACAGTATGAGCAATTTCTTGTGTGCAGCTCCGTGGAGAGGCCTGCACATCAATCCACAAGGCAGTGTCAAAACTTGCTGTGCAGGCGATCCTAACATGTTGGGCAATTTAAACAGCCAAACTATTGAGGAGATTCTGCATGGCCCAGTCTTGCAAGAAATACGTCAAACCCTACGTGAGGGCCGTCCACATGCTCAGTATTGCCACAACTGTGTGCAGGCCGAACGTTACGGGCGCAGTGAACGTGACTGGCACAATAGAATAAATCCTGGCTTTGATGCCAACAAGGCCGCAGATGTAGAACACTATCCTGTGCTGATTGATATACGCTGGAATACTACTTGTAATTTCAGTTGTAACTACTGCAACGAACACAGCAGCAGTCAATGGGCCAGCTTAAAACAATTGTCAACCCAGTCCGGAACCAGGCCCTATGCAGATCAGGTGTGCGACTATCTTGAACAACATCAAACTCATATCAAAAAAGTAGCCCTAATTGGTGGTGAACCCTTGTTGTTAAAAGAAAACGAACGATTGTTAGATGTAATACCTGCAGACTGTCAGGTTGATGTTATAACCAATCTAGGTGTAGATTTAGCCAGTAATAGAATATTTGAAAAATTGGCCCAACGATCTCGTGTGGGTTGGAACATCAGCATCGACAACACGGGTGAACGTTTTGAGTATGTGCGTTACGGCGGTAACTGGTCGCAGACAGAACGCAATATCAAAACAATACAATCCTGTGCTGGACATAGGTTGGGCATACATCCGCTTTACAACATTTACAACGCTACCAGACTGTCTGAATTGATTGAGTGGGCACAAGAGCAAGCTGTGCCTGTGCATTGGCAAAGCCTGTATCATCCAGTCTATTTAGATCCGTTACAACTAGGACCTGAAGTTAGACAGTTGGCCCTTACAGAATTACGAACAGTGTTAAGTAAACCAGATCTAGACCATGGTCAACGCAACTTCTTGCAAGAAACCGAAGCTCGACATCAGCAAGCCAGCAATAATTTGTTACCAGAATTTATAAATCACATCGCCGAAATTGAAAGTAAATATCATGCTGGTGCAGCAGGCCGCTTTGAACAACTATGGCCTGAGCTAGCAACATTATTATGAGCCAAACCGAATCCACGTTAGTTAAAACGCCATACAAGAAGACAGCCTTTACTGACCAACAGTTAGAGGAGTTTGTAAAATGTGCTGACCCTGTTACAGGTCCGCAATATTTTCTTGATAACTTTTTTCATATCCAGCATCCTACCAAAGGCAAGATGTTGTATCATCCGTTTGACTATCAAAAGCGACTGATAGATACCTATCACAACTATCGCTTCAGTATCAGCATGATGCCGCGACAAACCGGTAAGAGTACCAGTGCCGCTGGCTACTTGCTATGGGTAGCCATGTTCCGCCCAGATTCAACAATTTTAATTGCCGCACACAAATACACCGGCTCACAAGAGATCATGCAACGTATCCGCTATGCCTACGAGCTGTGCCCAGATCATATCCGTGCAGGCGTTACCAGTTACAATAAAGGTAATTTGGACTTTGAAAACGGATCACGCATAGTTTCAACTACCACAACAGAAAACACCGGTCGTGGTATGAGTATATCACTCCTATACTGTGACGAGTTTGCGTTCGTCCGTCCGGGCATTGCCAAAGAGTTCTGGACATCCATTAGCCCTACCTTGGCCACTGGTGGTAAAGCAATTATTACATCAACACCAAACAGCGACGAAGATCAGTTTGCCCTGTTGTGGAAAGGCGCCCTCAAGTGCGAGGATGAATTTGGTAATCCTACTGATGTTGGTATCAATGGATTTAAAAGCTATCGTAGCTATTGGAACGAGCATCCAGACCGTGATGAAAAATGGGCCAGCGAACAGCGGGCACAGCTAGGTGATGATCGTTTCCGCCGTGAGATGGGTTGCGAATTTGTTATAAATGATGAGACACTTATAGCACCAACTAAATTATTAGATTTGCAAGGGCATGAACCCTTGTATAAAACTGGGCAGGTTCGTTGGTATCAGCGCCCTAAGGCAGGACGCACTTATGTAATTGGACTTGACCCTAGTCTGGGCACTGGTGGTGATGCCGCTGCTATACAAATATTTGAAGCAGAAACCACGGAACAAGTGGCTGAGTGGCGTCATAACAGAACACCCATACCCGAGCAGGTTCGCATTTTAGCGGCTATTTGTGCCCACATTAACGAAACAGTCAAGGATCCACAAAAAATATATTACAGCATAGAAAACAATACCATTGGTGAAGCTGCACTGATCAGTATTGATGAATACGGTGAAGAAAACATACAGGGCTATTTTCTAAGTGACCCGCACAATGGCGGAAATAAGAGATACCGCAAAGGATTTAATACTACAAATAAACCCAAGCTGGCGGCCTGCAACAAGTTAAAAACCTTGATTGAATCTGGACGCATGAAGGTACGCAGTTCAAGCCTGGTTAGCGAACTCAAAACCTTTGTGGCTTCTGGTGCAGGCTATGCAGCCAAAATAGGAGAAACTGATGACTTGGTTATGAGCACAGTGCTGACGGTGCGTATGCTACAATTGCTACAAACCTACGATAACAGCATTGATACCCAGCTGAGAGACCACGGAGATAACATAATCCCGCCGATGCCATTCATCAGCGTAAGGCGCTAAATACACTACTATGGCAGATATTACACCCGCTCGAAAATTATTTGATCTACTGGTCAGTAGAGATTTTGACCCAGAAATGCTGGACAGTTCTGGTAAACCCGCCGCTGACCCTGCAGAAACTGAAATATACAGTTTTGACTTCCGTGCCCAAAGCGGCAAAGACTATGGCACAGTGGTAATCATGCTGGGCGATGACAATGATCTTGAAGTTTATTGCTCGGACAATGTGGGCCGCGGCATGGAAGGTGACGACAAAAACGACTGGTTTGCTTTCTTGGAACAGTTGAAAAACTTTGCTGTTAGAAACTTCATGAGTTTTGGTATCAAAAACTTGAATCGCCTGCGTTACAGTATGCAAGGGCAAGCAGCCATCAAAGAAGGCCTGTTTGAAAGTTGGACCGGCAATCGCACTACTAGCTGGAACGGTGCCGCAACTGAAGCACGACTGATGATTCGCCATAAAAAGAACATTGCCGAAGGTGATGCTCGTTATCGCTACATTGAAAGTTTGTTTATTGAAACAGCTGATAGCGAGCGTTACAAGTTACCGTTCAAGAGCTTGACTGGCGGCCGTGCCATGTTGGAGCATGTGCGCCAAGGAGGCCGTCCTTACGATACCAGAGGCAATCACATCAGTGAAATAGTCACAGAACTGGCAGTGCTAAGTCGTTTCCGCAGAGCCAATCAAGGACAGATCTTTGAAGGTGATACACAGCAACTGGTAGAACAAGTTAAAGAATACCAATCAAACTTGCAACGCAGTCTCAAAGGGCTTGGCACTCGAACTGGATACACCACATATTTTGAATCATGGAGCCCGGCTGAAATTTCAGAACAGGATGTAGTGATTGAAAGTTTAAAGAATCTTTTTGTCAAGCAAAGCATTGACACAAGAATTGAGTCAGCACTACCGCTGCTGGCTAAAATACAACAACAAGGAACTGAAATGAAAGAAGCCAACATATTTGAAGCCTGGGTCGAACGACTTGCAGAAGGAACTTGGGCGTTGCCAGACACTCCAGAAAAACAAGACCAATTGATTGAACTGTTGAGTACGGACTTGCCAGTGGGCGCTGATGCTACCAATGCCACTGAACAACTGTATGACCTTGTTGGTGATGATGAGTTGTTTGATCAATTGGGCGAACTGGCTGATCGCGATGCCAACGCAGATGCACGTCAAGTGGTCATGGATCGACTACAAGAACTCAGTGACTTTCCTGAAGTGCGTCGTGTATTGGACCAATTGCAGATTGATGATACTGCTGAGATGAATCCACCCGAAGCCACTAATCCGGCTGATCTCGAACCGTCTGACGATGAAGAAAATATTGACATCGATATAAACAAACATGGAATTGACCCAGAAGGTGACTATGAAAATATAGCCGAAGATGCATTACGATCAATTCGTCGTGCTGCTGGCTTGACTGAAAATGTGCTAACTGACAGCACAGGATCAACATTACAACACATACTTGACACATTCAAACGTGATGTTCGAGACTTCCAAGAAACAGGTGAAGTCAGTGATGAACTGCACAATGCCCTGTATGACTATTACTTTGACGACATGCCATATGGCACAAAGAAAGCTCGTGACGGTGATCCATACGAATGGGTAGCAGATCGTTTTGGTGCCGACTTGGGCATCGACGGTTATGGTAGCAACAGCCCCGGCATTCCAGATTCTGACTACAGTATGGAACGCGAAAGTGTGGGCGACTATGCCGACGAGTATCAAGATTCGTTAGCAGGCATGTTGAAAATTGCTGGTGTTCCTGCCCAAGAACGTCCTGCTCCGCAATATGATCATGCCGGCGGAGAAAAAGTAGATGAGATCATTGATTATGATACGCTAAATCAATTGGCTTCGCATCCAATGGCAGGTACTCTTGCTGCCGCAGGCGGAGCCGCACTTGGTGGTGTAATTGGTAAAGGCATCGAAAAAGCCGCCAATTGGTATCACGACAAACAAGAAAAGAAGGCATGGGACAATCCAAATTTCCCCAAGACCAACGAAGGCGAAACTGTGTATGCTGACGGGCTGAATAGAGATGATAGTTACTCCCATATGGGACCTGAACGAGCATTAGATTTTACTCAGGCTGATACTTCGTCAGGGGTGTTAGCCAACATACATATGATGTATAAAATGGCCCAAAACGGCATGGGTGTATCTCATTACATACAGTCATTACAAAAATTGGAACCTTCAGTTGTCAACGGTGGTGATCCACGAGTGCAAAAACCTTATAAATTCATAATGGACAAAGCCCGTGCTGGTGAACTTAAAGATCCTAAAATGGTCATGCAGGTCATGGATCAAGCCAGTAAAATGATGGGATACGACAATATTGCTCAAGACACACGTGAGAGCAAACACGATGATCCAAATTTTCCTGACAAAACTACTGACGAAGCAATTGATCCTACCAATCCTAAAGATTATGAAATTCCAACGGTCCAACGTCGAGCACAAGGCCTGGCACCGTTGACAACTCAAGATATTGAGCAAAAGGATCGCAAAGCTGAATTTGATTACTATCAACGTGCTCACGGCAAGCCACATCCAGACTCGGCTACAGAAGAAAGTCGTTCACCCTTGGCTGGACAATACGGACACGCCGGCAAAATGAAAGAAGTCTCCAAAGACACCAGCTTTTTGGACCGACTCAAAGAACTTTCCGGAATGAAGAAGTAATTCTGCAATTAGAACAACCGCGTCATAAATACACTTGACGCTGAGAAATAAAGCGTATATACTAACCCTAGTGTATGCGCTTTTTACATTGGCATCACAGGCAACTCGAATCTAAATTTTTAGATAGGCAACATAGTAACTAAACTTTGAAAGGCAACTAACTATGGCATCTTTAGCAGACATCCGTGCGAGACTCGCACAATCAGAAGGTAACAAACAAGGCGGCAACTCCACAGGTGGTGATAATGCAATTTATCCACACTGGAACATGGAAGAAGGCGCAAGCGCAACACTCCGATTCCTTCCAGACGGCAATACCAAGAACACATTCTTTTGGCAAGAACGAGCAATGATTCGTTTGCCATTCAATGGCATCAAAGGTGAAATGGAATCCAAACAAGTATACGTGCAAGTCCCTTGCGTGGAAATGTGGCAAGAAACTTGTCCAGTGCTTACAGAAGTTCGCACTTGGTTCAAAGACAAGAGTCTTGAGGAAATGGGTCGTAAGTATTGGAAGAAACGCAGTTATATTTTCCAAGGCTTTGTTCGCGAAAACCCACTAGGCGATGACAAGACCCCAGAGAATCCAATTCGTAGATTCATCATCGGCCCACAAATCTTTACAACTATCAAGGGTGCGTTAATGGATCCTGAGTTGGAAGAATTGCCAACAGATTATTTGCGTGGTTTGGATTTCCGCATCAGCAAAGGTAGCAAAGGCGGCTTCGCTGACTACAACGGATCAAAGTGGGCTCGTAAAGAAACAGCACTAACAGAAGCCGAACAAGCGGCTATCGAGAAACATGGTCTGTTTGACTTGAGCACATTTATGCCCAAGAAACCAGGCGAAGTTGAACTCAAAGTCATTAAAGAAATGTTTGAAGCAAGTGTTGATGGACAGAGTTATGACACAGAACGTTGGGGTCAGTATTTCCGCCCAGCCGGGGTCAATGCTCCAGCAGGTAGTTCTACACCAGCAACAGCCGTTGTTGATGGACACGGTAATGTTCATGAAGTTGAAGCTAAGTCGGCACCCGCAACAGCAGCATCAAGTGATTCTGATGATGAGCCAGCAGTGGCCAGTGCTCCGGTAGTGGCTAAGCCATCTTCGGACAAAGCTCAAGACATCTTGGCAATGATTAGGGCCCGTCAAAAAGCGTAACAAATGCTATCGCATTTAGATCGCGTTTTGTTTCCAGACCGCTGTGAGGTAATTGAAATCATACCCTCACAGCGGTATGTCTATGTTATTTTTAAAAATGGACATACCAGTTTCTTTACGCCA
>Ga0214919_10004459_pt1 | contig 20479 bp, 18 predicted proteins | sample LL1503_MetaG_FD_177994 | JGI IMG/M metagenome (GOLD analysis project Ga0214919, IMG submission 177994) | Freshwater microbial communities from Lake Lanier, Atlanta, Georgia, United States - LL-1503 | ecosystem: Environmental > Aquatic > Freshwater > Lake | place: USA: Georgia | collected... | reverse complement strand
TGGGCCGAGCATCACACGTGCGCCAGAGCCCACGAGGACCTAATTAGGTTATGAGCCATTTCCTAGTGCCCACAACCCCCTGTCCTGATTAGATTGAAGGAGTGTTCACAGGAATCATTGAAGAAAAAGGCTCCGTTTTGGCCCGTGATGGGGCAAAACTCACCATCTCAGCCCGTGCCGTGCTTGAAGATTCTGGTCTAGGGGCATCCATCGCTGTGAACGGCTGCTGTCTCACCCTTATAGAAAAGGGTGCCGACTGGTGGCTGGCCGATGTCTCTGATGAAACCTACTCACGTACCAATTTGGGCGATCTGAAGCCTGGCGACCCTGTCAATCTTGAACGCCCCATGGTGGCAAACGGTCGTTTCGGTGGCCACATCGTTCTTGGCCATGTTGATGCCGTGGGTGAAATCGTCTCCCCTGTTCCTCAACTAGTGGTGCGCGTCCCTCGCGACCTCATGCGATACATCGTGGAAAAAGGTAGTTGCACTGTCGACGGCATCAGCCTCACCGTGTTCAATCTCACTGATGAGACTTTCGAAGTTGCCGTTATCCCTCACACGTCGGAAGTGACAACACTTGGTCATCGCAAACCAGGACACAAAGTCAATATTGAAATTGATGTCCTTGCTAAACATGTTGAACGATTGCTTGAGCACAGGAATTAGCAATGGCTGACCTCGGAGATCTTCGTCAACGAATTGATGCCATTGATGCTGCGCTTGTAAATCTGCTTGCAGATCGCATGAATGTGTGCCGTGAAGTTGCAGAAATCAAAGAAACAACAGGTGCTGCTGTTATTCAGCCGCAACGCGTTCGTGACGTGTTGTCTAGTCGTCGCCAATGGGCCATTGACGCAGGCGTTGATGCCGACTTTGCCGAGCAACTGTTTCGCACGTTGTTGTCAGAAACTCACCGCATTGAAGTAGCTGAGTCACGCAGTGAACCAGCACCTATCAAACTTGCAGGCGATACACAACGAAGTGAACTCGACACAGTCGCATGCCGTATTGACCACGTTGTTGTCGCAGTTGCCGATTTACCAGCTGCCCGAAAGTTTTTTGACAGCATGGGATTCACCACCACTGTCACTGATGACCCTGCCATCGTTAACGCCGAAGCCGGTGGCGTCACTGTTGTGTTGGTTGGTGCAGACCACAACCCCACCGTCCATCAACGCCTTGCCGAGCATGGCTCTGGCGTGCAGCACATTGCAATCGAAGTTCTGAACGCAGGCTTTACTCGCGATGCACTTGATGCTGCGGGCGTACCGCTTCTTACTGATGTCGTTGTTGATGCAGAAGGCCATGAGCAGGTATTCACGGCTCTCGACCCCGCTACTGGGGTGCAACTCAGCTTCATCAGCCGCACCGGACATCGTGTGCCAATGAGCAGCCACAACGTGTCAGCCATGTTTGAGGCCATTTCCAACACCGCGACCGACCACTAACGGCGGTACTATTTAGGTGCGCGGCCAAATGGGCGCCACCAGACATTTCTTGCTCGTCTGATGGGGTTCGACCGCCACTGGCACATATTCCACCGGATCCACCTGAAAGGTGCTGCCTTGTCGCGCCAGTTTTCTCGACATGACCTCATGTCATCTCACCCCATCGATCAGTCGTTTGTTGATGGCCTTCTGACACTGCCACTTGATGAACTGATGTCGCGCGCACGTGGTGTGCGCGATGCAGCACATGGCACGCGCATCACGTTTTCGCCGAAGGTGTTTATACCGCTCACCATGTTGTGCCGCGATAAATGCGGATACTGCACGTTTGCCCAACCGCCTGCGCGCTTAGAAAAGCCGTACATGACGGCAGAAGATGTTCTTGCCATCGCTCGTCAAGGCGCACGCACCGGTTGCCAGGAAGCACTGTTTACTTTGGGCGAGCGACCTGAAGAGCGTTATGAGATTGCTGCCAACTGGTTGCGCGATAACGGATACGACTCGACCGTGCATTACTTGCATGACATGGCAAAGCTGGTCCTCGACGAAACAGGTTTACTTCCTCATGCAAACGCAGGAGCGTTGTACAACGACGAGTTGGCAATGTTGCGAAGCGTGTCACCGTCTCAAGGAATGATGCTTGAATCCCTGCGTGACGATTTGGAATGTCATCGCGGAGCTCCCGACAAAGAACCGCAACGTCGTATCAACACACTGTGTGAAGCTGGCGAGCTTGCCATTCCGTTTACCAGCGGAATTTTGGTCGGTATTGGTGAAGAGCGTCGTGACCGCATTGAGGCTCTTGCACTCATCGCAGCCGCTCACGCAAAGTATGGTCACGTACAAGAAGTCATCGTGCAGAATTTCCTGCCAAAAGCTGGCACTGCAATGCATAAAGCAAATCCATGCCCGGAAGATGAATACTTGTGGTCGATTGCCGTTGCACGTTTGATCTTGCCAACCTCAATTCACTTGCAAGCTCCACCAAACTTGTCAGATGATTTCGGCATCTTGCTTGATGCCGGAATTGATGACTGGGGCGGCGTGTCTCCTGTTACGGCTGACCATGTGAACCCAGAACGTCCGTGGCCAGCTCTTGATCGCTTGCGCGATGTCACAGAAGATCGCGGCATGGTGCTTGCGCCTCGTCTCACTATCTATCCCGAGTACGCAACAGCCCCTGAAAAATGGCTCGACCCTGCATTGCACTTTCCTGTTATGGATCGCACTGACGCAGAAGGTCTTGGTCGCGATGATCCGGGTGCTTTCTGGCCTGAAAAAGTAACAGCAGCTGATGTTGTTCAAGACGGTGCCGAAGTTGTCCTCGTCGGACATAAGTCAACACAGTGGTATTCAGGTTCAAACGTGAAGCCAATGACACTTGTCCCTCATCCTCGCCCTGCAGCAAAGGGCCGCATTGCAGAAATCATCGAAGGCCATCGCAACGGACAAGAACTGGGTGAAGACGAAGTGGTGGCACTGTTTGCTGCTCGTGGCCCTGAAGTCGGATATCTCGCTGACTATGCAGACGAATTACGTTTCAAGACCGTTGGCAACAACGTCACATGGGTACACAACCGAAACATCAATTACACAAACGTCTGCACATACAAGTGCAAGTTCTGTGGTTTTTCTAAAGGTCCACTCAGTCTGAACCTTCGCGGTACTCCGTATCTCTTGACGCTTGACGACATTGCTGACCGTGCTGTCGAGGCGTGGGAAATGGGAGCTACCGAAGTCACCTTGCAAGGCGGCATTCACCCCGACTTCGACGGTGACTATTACATCGATGTCACTAAAGCAGTGAAGTCTGCAGTTCCCGACATGCATGTTCACGGCTTTACGGCACTTGAAGTAACTGAAGGTGCACATCGCAACGGCGAATCACTTCGTGAATACCTTCTTCGTTTGAAAGAAGCTGGCCTTGCATCACTTCCTGGAACTGCTGCAGAAATTCTGGATGATGATATTCGCGCCATCATTTGTTCTGACAAAGTCAACACCGAAGAGTGGCTTGAGTGCCATCGCCAAGCTCATTCCATCGGTTTACATTCAAACATCACCATTATGTTCGGCAGCGTTGAGCATCCACGCTCGTGGGCAAAGCACATGGTGGTCACGCGCGAGCTGCAGAAAGAAACCGGTGGCTTCACTGAATTTATTCCGCTTCCGTTTGTTCATATGGCTTCACCCATTTATTTGCAGCGTAAAGCTCGTCGTGGACCAACGTTTCGAGAGAACCTCTTGATGCACGCCATCGGTCGCATTTTTTACCATGGTCTCATCGACAACGTGCAGGTCAGCTGGGTCAAGATCGGAACTGCGGGCGCTGCACAGTTACTGCAAGCCGGTTGTAATGACCTGGGCGGAACTTTGATGGATGAGAACATCTCTCGTGCTGCCGGCGCCAACCATGGCCAGATGATGACTGAAGGTCGCTTCGGTGAAATTGTGGCCCCGATGCGCCGCACATTGGTGCAACGCAATACGGCCTACAAGTTCTTAAGCCCTACTGCAGGTGCGTAGCAACAGCATCGCGCGCATGCGCAATATCAACTTGTAGTTGATTCTTCAATTCATCGATACCAGCAAACTGGCGCTCGCTGCGCAAGAACGCTACGAACTGCACTGCAGCAGATTCGCCATATAGATCTCCACTGAAATCCATCAGATACGCCTCGAGCAATGAATGTTCGGCGTTGACATAAAACGTTGGTCGACGACCAAGGTTGATGGCGCACGGATGCTCGCTGCCGTCTGGTCGACGATAGATACCCGCGTACACGCCATCGCTTGGCACACACATGCCGTTTGGGATTTCAACATTCGCTGTAGGAAACCCAATAGTGCGACCCCGCTGGTCGCCAGTAACAACCGTGCCGACTACTTCATACGGATGCCCCAACATCTTTGTGGCGGTTGCAATTTCCCCACCGGCAAGTGCGCGACGAATAGCAGTGGAACTCACGGGTTCATCAATGTCGTCGGCCCGTGCAACCAGCACCACCGGTTCACAGGTGAAGTCGTGGCGCTCACCCATCTCACGCAACAGCGTGACGTTGCCCTGCCGCATATGCCCAAAGTGAAAATCAGACCCAACAATTACTGTGCTGGCATGTAGGCCATCAACAATGACTCGCTGCACGAAATCTGAAGGAATTTCTTTTGATTGGTCAGCGGTAAATGACAACACAACCACAGCATCAACTCCGGTTGCTGCAAGAAGTTCAAGTTTCTGATCAGTGTTTGTGAGAAGTCGCGGGGCTGCATCAGGTCGCACAACGCTTGCGGGGTGACGATCAAAAGTCACCACAACACTGCGTGCCCCAACAGAAGCTGCACGCTCACGAACTTGCGTTATGACGGCTTGGTGACCGAGATGCACACCGTCGTATGCACCAATGGTGATGACAGAGCGATCATCTGGCCACGGCCATGCGGAAAGGTCTGTCACTACATGCACAAGGACTAACGCTATCTTGCGTGAAACACCACTGTGGGTTTGGCGATTCGTTCACGCCACACTTCGAAGACTCCGACAAGCTCACCAGAGCCATCTATGGCAGCCCACGGCCCATCGCCGTCCCACGCAATACGCGTGCGGCCGAAATGACAATCGGTCACTTCTGAATCGTCAAGTTCTTGCACAGCCAAATGTCGTACTGCCTCACGAATTGGTAACAAATCAGGTTCGGCAATAGTGCTCGCCTCGTCAACAGAAAACGGTCCGACTGAGAAACGTCGCAAAGTACGAATGTGAGCACCGCCTCCAAGGGCGGTTCCAAGGTCTGCGCCGAGAGAACGAATGTATGTTCCTGCACCACTGCGTACCGTTGCTCGAATCACCATCGGGTTATCTGTTGGTTCCACTTCGAAAGAGTGAACCGTAATAGGTCGTGCGGGCCGTTCTACTTCGATTCCTTCTCGCGCCAATTTGTGCAACCGCACTCCGTCAACTTTCAACGCCGACACCATGGGAGGCACTTGCATGATCTCACCCAGGAATTGTTCTGCAATGACCCGACGAATGTCATCCATGTTGGGCGCTGCCATATCGTGAGTTGCCGTAATTGCGCCCGAGTCATCTAACGAATCGGTCTCAACACCAAAAACAATCTCACATGAATACGTTTTGTCCATGTCTGCCATAAAGCGAAACAGTCGAGTGGCGTTACCCACTCCGACAACAAGCAGGCCTGTTGCGTCTGGGTCAAGAGTGCCCGCATGGCCGATTCGTTTTTCACCAAAATGACCGCGCAGTTTGTACACCACATCGTGGCTGGTGAGGCCAGCTGGCTTATCAATAAGGACGAGCCCGTGAGCCGTCGAAGGCTTCTTGCGGGCCATGAGCTATTCGGTGTCGTCGTACGACGAGATAGGTGATGTGTCTGGTTGTTTGCGCAACAACTCTTCAATACGAGCTGCGCTACGAATCACTTCATCTGGCCGAAAGGACAAGATGGGTGTTTTGCGAGCATGCATCTGGCGATTGATCGAAGCCTGCATGCGAGGGCGGAACTCATTGAGCGCTTCGATAACACCTTCGTCGCCCTCTTCTCCAAACATTGAATCGAAATACACGATTGCTCTGTTCATTTCTGGGTCGACATCAATGGCGGTGATCGTCACCAGGTCAAGGCGCTCATCGTCAATACGGGTGAGCTCATCGGCAATGACTTCGCGCAAGACCTCAGACAATCGGGCGGTACGGGGATACCCCTTTGAGGAGCCTCCCTTGGACTGACGTTTTCCCGGCCTTGGGCGCTGCTTCGACACGACCTATACGATAGGTGCTTCAATGAGTGACACCACTTCGCCGTTCAATTCACGCACATCGTCAGTGCCTCCATTTCGCTACTCTGCTCACCTTGCGGCAGAACTTGAAGCACGTTGGCAAGACGCATGGGACCAGAACGGCACGTTTGAGGCACCAAACCCAGCAGGCCCGCTCGGCGACCCAGCAAAAGTTGCTGGCCGTGAAAAACTTTTCATTCTCGACATGTTCCCGTACCCATCAGGCGCTGGTCTGCACGTTGGGCATCCACTTGGCTACATAGGTACAGACGTTTTCGCGCGCTTCAAACGAATGAAGGGCTTCAACGTTCTTCACGCACTCGGATATGACAGTTTTGGTCTTCCTGCAGAACAGCACGCCATCACAACTGGTATTCACCCTCGCGTGAACACAGAATCAAACATTGTCAACATGCGTCGTCAATTGCGCCGCCTTGGTCTTGGCCACGACCCGCGTCGCAGCATCAGCACAACTGACGAAGAGTTCTACAAATGGACACAATGGATCTTCTTGCAAATTCATGGTGCGTGGTGTGACCCGACAACTGGTCGCGCTCGCCGTATCGAAGAACTTGTAGACGAATTCGAGACTGGCCTTCGCGCTACCCCTACCGGTGCATCATGGTCATCATTGTCCTCTGGAGAAAAGCACGACATCATCGATTCATATCGTCTTGCGTACTTGTCTGATGCACCTGTGAATTGGTGCCCAGGCCTCGGAACCATCTTGGCGAACGAAGAAGTCACAGCAGAAGGCCGCAGCGACATCGGCAACTACCCCGTCTTCAAACGCAACATGCGTCAATGGGTGATGCGCATCACGGCCTACGCAGATCGATTGATCTCTGACCTTGATCGTCTTGACTGGCCAGAGCCAATCAAGTTGATGCAACGCAACTGGATTGGTCGAAGTGAAGGTGCTCGTGTCACCTTCACAACACCTGGTGGCCCTATCGAAGTCTTCACCACTCGGCCAGACACGTTGTTCGGCGCAACATTTCTTGTGTTGTCTCCCGAACACCCACTCGTTGACGAATTGACAACTGCATCTCAAAAATCTGCTGTTGCTGCGTACAAAGCAGAGGCAGCAGCAAAGCAAGACAACGAACGTCAAGATGATTCGAAACAAAAGACTGGCGTTTTCACAGGCGCAACTGCTACCAACCCTGTCTCGGGCAAAGACATCCCTATCTATATTGCCGATTACGTACTGATGGGTTACGGAACTGGTGCCATCATGGCGGTTCCTGCCGGAGACCAACGCGACTTTGATTTCGCACGCACATACAACTTGCCCATCACTGCTATTCAGATGCCGCCTGTGGCGTGGTTTGATCAACACGCAATTGCATCGTCTGCTGATTGCTCAACATGGCCGAACGCCTTTGTTGGTGACGGCGTCTACATCAACTCTGAAAATGGTTCTCTCAGCCTCAACGGCTTGGCATCTATTAGTGAAGCAACGAAAGTAATCAACGCTTGGCTTGCAGAAAATAACTGTGGAGAGCCCACCGTTACATATCGCTTGCGTGACTGGCTGTTCTCACGTCAGCGATATTGGGGTGAGCCATTTCCCATTGTGTATGACGAAGACGGCCGCGCTCATGCTGTGCCTACTTCGGCATTGCCGGTCTTGTTGCCAGAGCTCGCAGATTTCAAACCAACGACCCTTGATCCAAACGATGCAAACAGCGACCCAATTCCGCCACTTGCTCGTGTAAAAGATTGGACCATGGTCTCACTTGACCTCGGTGATGGCATGCGTGAATACCGTCGTGAAGTCAACGTGATGCCGCAATGGGCAGGTTCGTGCTGGTACGAAATGCGTTACCTCGACCCCACTAACACTGACGCTTTTATCAACCATGAAGTTGAGCGCTACTGGATGGGGCCACAGGGTGACGGACACACAGGCGGCGCAGACCTCTATGTCGGTGGTGTCGAACATGCCGTTCTGCATTTGTTGTACGCACGTTTCTGGCACAAAGTGCTGCACGATCTTGGTCATGTATCAAGCGAAGAACCATTCCATCGTTTGTTCAACCAGGGCTATATCCAGGCATATGCCTACCGCGACGACCGTGGACAAACAGTTCCGGCGGCAGAAGTCATCGAAACTGACGGCGTGTATTCATGGGAAGGCGAAACAGTCGCTCGTGAATACGGCAAAATGGGAAAAAGTCTGAAGAACATCGTTACTCCCGACGAGATGTACGAAGAATTCGGCGCGGATACCTTCCGCTTGTACGAAATGGCCATGGGGCCTCTCGATGCAAGCCGTCCATGGAACACGCGCGATGTTGTCGGCATGCAGCGATTCCTTCAACGCTTATGGCGCAATGTCATCAACGAAGACACCGGAGACACCGTTGTTACCGAAGACGAAGCGCCAGAAGAACTGATGCGCCACTTGCACCGCACCATTGTCGGTGTTGATGCAGACCTGCAACATCTTCGATTCAATACTGCAATTGCCAAACTCATCGAGTTCAACAACGCATTAACCGGTCTTGTCAACACCACCCAGATAGCTCCTCGTGAATTGGTCGAGCCGTTGGTACAAATGTTGTCTCCCCTGTGCCCTCACATTGCAGATGAGCTGTGGTTCCGCCTCGGGCACGACACCACCGTTACCTATGTTCCTTTCCCCATTGCAGACCCTGCGCTTCTCGTGGAGGACAGCATTGAAGTACCTGTGCAAGTAAACGGAAAAGTGCGCGCTCGCATTCAGATGTCACCTACCGCAACAGAAGATGAACATTTGGCCGCCGCAATGTCACTTGACGCAATCATTTCTGCCCTTGATGGCCGGACCCCGCTCAAAACAATTGTGGTTCCGGGTCGAACTGTCAACATTGTTGTCAAGTAATCGGCAAGACTAAAGACATGGCTGTTAGCAAAGTAGAGATGGCCGTGCCTGCCAAGAAAACCATTGCGTTGGTGGCACACGACAACATGAAAGACGAACTTCTCGAATGGGTATCCGCCCATAAGTCAGAACTCGCCCATCACACACTTGTCGGAACAGGCACAACTGGTCGCCTAGTGAACGAACAAACTGGTCTCGAAGTCGAACGACTTCGCAGTGGGCCACTTGGTGGCGACCAACAAATCGGTGCTCGCATTTCTGAAGGCGAAGTGGATGTTCTGTTGTTCTTCTGGGACCCACTTGAGCCTCAGCCTCATGACCCCGATATCAAAGCTCTCTTGCGTATCGCAGTCGTCTGGAATATCCCCGTTGCATGTAACCGTGCCTCGGCAGATTTCATCATGTCGTCACCTCATATGGACATCGCATATGTTCGTCGCGTGCCGTCACACGATCGATAAACAATGAAGACATTTTTTCAAGTGTGGTGCATCGCGTTGGGCCTTGGCTTTATTTGGCCTCAAGTGTGGCGTGCGGTCCGTCACGACACTTCCCACGGCATCTCCCCTTTTGGCCTGATGCACGGACTCGTCGGCTCGAGCCTCTGGTTCACATACGGTCTCTTAGAGGGAGACATCGCGATTTGGTTTTCAAATATTTCATTTCTCATCGCCCAGTCCATCATTATTTCCGTGGTGTATCGGCATGGAAAGATTCCGCGCGTTGTACTGCTCCGAGTTGGCCTAGCACTCGTTGCCCTAGCACTCGTGCTCACCCAGGTTTCAGCAACTCCCGTTGGGTTCGTTGCAATTGCTGTGAGCGGAAGTTCCATAGTTCCGCAATTACTACACGTCATTCGAACAGAGAACCTCCACGGCATCTCGATTTCTAGTTACCTCATCACAATTGTTAACTGCTCGTCCTGGCTTATTTACGGCTTTATTATCAATGACCCCATGGTGTCTGCTCAGAACTTTTTTGCCATACCCATCATTGTGTACATCACCATGAAGGCGTATCAATGGCGTGCTGCAAACCCCGATTACGTGGCTACTGCGGCCTAACGCAAGTATGTCGACGTTGACGCAATAGCGGCAACATCCGGGGCGCCACGTTCAAACATAATGAGACGTGTCACACCTTCTGCCAGTAATTCCTTACGGAATGGATGGTCGGCATCTGCGTACTCTGGCTCAAACCATGACCACACCGATGTATCAAAACCTGGCCTATTCCCGCTTGCATCTCGCGCAGCCGCAAGCAATGCAGCACGATCTGGATGATTGAAACGAGTATTCACTCCGTCAGTTATCTGGCCAGCACGAATAGCCAACGCCATGCTGTTGACGCCAACAATAATTGGCGGTTCTTGTGTAGGACGTGGAAATCCGGCAAATCGTTCATCGCGATTCTCGGCCCATATTGAGCGCATGATGTCCACTACTTCAGCGAGGCGGTTATGGCGATCTGCCATCTTTGGTAACAATGAGATTCCCAGGGCGTCTTGTTCGGCACTAAACGAGGTGTTTGGTGCAGCGCCAGCACCAATACCCAACGTCAATCGATTACCAGAAATTTGTTGAATAGAAGACACGATGTTTGCTAACAACCCTGGTTCACGATTCATCACATTTGTCACCAAAGTTCCAAGACCAATTGTGGTGGTGACGCTCGCCCACGCCGCAAGGCTCGTAAAGCACTCCATCATGGAATCAGACCCAAACGCAGATCCTGAGAAATGATCAAGATTCCACAAAGCTCCGAAGCCTGCCTGCTCTGCTGCGATACCAGCATCGCGTAGTTGCGTCCACGGCGCAGAACCTTGGTTCAATTGCAGGTCAATCTTCAATGTGCTCATTGGCCCACCCACTGAGCCTGCGTAAAGGGAAAGCGTTTTTCTATATCGCTCACTACTTCTGCTGACTCTGGTTTCTGATTCCAGTGTCGCAATGTGCCTTGCAACCAATGCCCATGCATCAACGTGTTAAACACGTCATGCACAAATGTGTCATTAACTTTTTTGGGCCGAGTTGGTGCGTCGCATACCAATGTCGTTCCAGCACCTTCATGGTCTATTGCGGAAATATGTCGCAGCAACCCAGACACAGCAATTTCTTCTGGTCGAGGCGTGTGGCCAACCTGCATCATTGCAGCCCATACTGTTTCACCAGTGATGTCAGATGGTTTCACTTGCGAGTCTGGGCTATCTGTCACGATGGCTGTCGCAACCCTGGCCCCAATGGCTGACACCCTGGCAACCAATTGCTCAAAGGCTTCCTTTTCCACTTGAGTATCTACGTAGATCGGGGCGACTCCATTTCCTGAATCGCTATAACCAACTACTGATCCGTGTGGTGCCGTCACCATCACTTCCAGCAAATTCAAAATTCCTAAGAGACGCCGATTGTCATCGATGGTATGAAAATCATCCATGGCGAACCCATGCAGCGATACCCGCGCACGTTGTGACCAGGCATCCCAATACAGCCCAGTCAAGCGTCCTTCGATTACCGATTCACCATTTGTTGCTTCAGAAACTATGTGCGCCAAATCAGCAATCGATGATCCAGTCCAACCAAGATCAACGACCACATGATGTCCGGGCTCTAAAAGACCTTGCGCCTGAAGGTAGCTCAACATTCGTTCACGTAACGTCGCAGAAGCGATCAGGATGTTTTTCGAATTAGCTACCAATAATTGACGAGCAGTAACAGCTGAAATCGTGGCGGTCCGATCGATTGTGGAATCTAGAGAGCAACCGAGTCGCCGTTCGAGTCGTGGCACCGTCATCTCTTCATCGTCTCCGATAAACCGCGCCATCGTCAATTCATCAACAACGTGTATTCCGGCTCGCCACACGACCGACCGAGAAAATGAGAAATACGAAGCCTCGGGAAGTTGCACTCCAGATGCCCGCAAATTGTTCCACACTGAATGAGCAAGAAATCCGTCGCGTGCAACGAAATGTATACCCGCTACTTCACGCTGGGCCAATACGTTGCGAACATCAACGATTTGCCCAGCAACAATCATCCCCACCAATGCTCCGAACATTTCAGCGGCATCCCATTCACCTGAGGACACCGAGTCTCTGTACTCAGCTTCTAGACGTGAAAAAGGCAACACTGCGGGTGTTGTGTTCATCATGTGACGATGTGACCGCCTCATGCGATCATTGACATGCGTTGTAATTCCTCGTGAAGCCGGTACGTCACCGTCGGCTTTTGCATCATCACCAACATGCAAGATCAAAGATGGGGACACATCAAGATGTCGCAGCACCACGTCCCACAATGTTCCATTGTGTTTCATTGCTCCGTGTTCAGAACTAACAATGACATCTGATGCAGTCACCCACGTCAACCCCACAGCGTGCGCCATATTGACAATGTGCTGTGCGGACATGTAGTTATCACTGACAATCAACACCGGCATTGACTTCTCACGAGCCAACGAGACAATGTCACAGCCAAACTTCACCGCAACAGCAAGCGACACTTCGGTTTCTTTCTCAAGATCAGCAATCAAGTGGTGATCATCTCTACCCAAATCCATCAGTTCGCATAATTCACTACAGATTTCGTCAAAAGTAACGTCGCGATTTGTGTTGGTAATCGCTGCTTTTCTTCTAGCGATGTGCTCCGCTACAACTCGCTGTATTGCAAAACCTGTCCAACGATGACCAAAACGCCGGCATAGTTCTTCCTCCATTACCGCGAACACATGAGTCGGTTGAGCTACTGATCGACTCACAAGCGTGTCGAAAAAGTCAATAGTCAGCACTGTGGCTGAGCTGTGCATTTCTAATACTTGTGGAGCTGAACGACTCATCTGAGACGACTCGCAATATGTCTGATAATTCGCCACACAGCACGAGCGCCACGTAGAGGGTTTTTAACCCCAGCAAGAATCTTGCGCCACACTCGACGCACAGTGTTTGGATTATCAGCCGCAAAGGTGGCTATCGACAGCGCGCCTTTATTGACTCCATCAATGTTCGGCCCTTCGAGCCATCGCTTTTGAAGCTGACCCCGTATTTGATGATGAAGATCAATTCCGACGGTAATTGAATTACCTGATGCAGTTTCACTATCAGGAGTACGCGTGTGATAGTTGGCCAGTCGTTCTGGGATATATACAAATCCACCTGCGAGAACCGCGCGTAAATTGAATTCCCAATCCCCCAATACCGGCAGAGAACTATCAAATTCACCTATTTCACTCAATAGTCGGCGTTGAAAAAGTGCTGCAATCGGCGGAAACGTATTGTTGCCGATCATTCCCCTAAAAGTCAGCCTTTCTTCGCTCAAGTAAAACTTCTCAGAATGAACGGGCCTGATCTTCTCATCGCGATACAGCTCATGGACGCGATAAATACCAGTCACGACAGCTGCTGCTGAAGGATGCGCTCGCATTCCGTCCACCGCCACTTCTAAAAACCGTGCATTCCACGAATCATCATCGTCGTGAATAGCAAAAAAGTCTGACTCCGTTGCGGCGAGGCCTCTGTTTGAGGCTTCTTCCATCCCGACACGCTCAGACAGGTGCAAGACCCGAATATCACCACACGGCGTAGCTGACTTGGCCACTCTCACGACGTCTTCTACAGGCCCAGGGTTACCGCCATTGTTAACAATGATTAAGGTCCAATCCCGAAACGTCTGATTCTGAACGCTTGCTATGGCCCTAGCCAACATGACTGGCCGCTCATACGTCCTCATGACAACAGCAACCATTGCCCAGACACTAGCAAAATGATCAAAATCTGATGAGCGCTACCAACTTGTCTCTTGCACTCAAAAAATCAAAGTACCCGCATGGTTAAGCATTGAGAATGAAAATTTCAAACGATGCAAATAGTGGAGCTGAGGGGAATTGAACCCCTGACCTCTTGCATGCCATGCAAGCGCTCTGCCAACTGAGCTACAGCCCCTATTCGGAGATGTAACTCTACACAGTGTTAGGCCCACGCCGTTGGGACAATGTCCTTATAGAGGCGTTCAATTTCGTAGAACCGGCGCATTTCGTCGACAAAAATATGCACCACGACGTCGCCATAGTCAATGAGGACCCACTGCTGCTCGCGTGTTCCTTCGGACCGTAGCGGCCCCTTGCCCACTGCGTCACGCACGTTGCCAAGTACGGCGTCCGTGATGGCCCGAACAAGCCGGCCGTTCGACGCGCTTGTCACAATGAAGTATTCCGTAATGCCCACGACGGGACCGACAGGAAGAACGATGGTGTTTTCACCCTGCTTCTCGTCGATCACCCTGGCGATAAAGACTGCTAATTCCAGCGAGTTGAGGTCTGCAGCTGCAGCGTCTGTATTGATTGCGTCGGTCACTTGGGCTCCGTAGTACTTGAGGTTGATGTGTTGATTGATGACCCTTGGCCAAGGAACGCAACAAAATCGTTACCCAAGACGATACGGAGGTTTACCCCAGAGATGACATCTGTGCTCTCAACGAATTCCAATGGACCCAGAAGGGACATATAACTCTCAGCCTCAGTGCGAGCTATGGAGTCGTTGTAATAGGCAATTGTTCGCTCAACTGGCGGTTCGGTTGGTTGCCGAACAAGAACCACGTTTGCCCCTAAGAACGCCAACCGAGTGACGGCTTCCAGTGCGGTATCGCTATTTGCAAATGGCACATCCACCATTACTGCAATGTTATTAGAGGTGATAGTGAGCGCACTTGGAACGACGCTTGCCATCACCATCAAAACTTCGGCATTGTTCAGGCCATACAGATCTGCATTGTTCGGATTTCGTTGCGCGTCAGTAAACAACGACGCTGAAAATTGCCAGGTGTCAATTTCTCCTGCAAACAATGCTGCGAAATACGAAGAAGTAGTCGTCAACGATGAAAAACCAAGGGGGCTTAGCGATGTTTCCGAACTTGCAGAAGTACCGGCTGGTTGAAGAAATCCACCATCGGCGATTGCGCTCCATAATTGCTTTACTTGCGGCAACCGCTTCGCCTCAGGAAGTCCGGGCTCTGATGATGCAAGTGCTGCTGCTATCAGTTCAGGAGTTGTGGTGGTGGATCCTGCCTGCACGACAACTGTTGATGTTCCGTCTATCGATACATCAACAACAGGTTGTGACAAAACAATGGATTGTGCTCCCATTGCCGAGACTGCTGTAGCAAGTTCTGGCGCAGTCACATCATCTGCGAAATCAACAGTGATATTAAGCAAATTCTCTACATCTGCCTTTAATGCAGCAAGACCACCGGTAGCGAATGAGTCAGCAAGCCGATGCGGCGGTTCAGTCTTTACGACATCTGCTGAGGCACCAACGGGAACTGACACAATGGTGCCGCCCTTCCCTTCTGGTGCAATAGCAAGAAGCGCAATAGTTGCTACTTCATTGCGAGAGTTAAGAACAGCCAACATCTCTACTGCAGTAGCAGGGATGTCTAATGTCGCGACACTGTCAACACTGTTTCCGCCCGATGCGTGCAATAACGAATTAGTTCCGATGAACAAACCACTTGGCAAGGCAACTACTGACAAACTTGTTGTAACAACAGCTGCGATCATTCGTCTGCGCCGACGTGCAGGAATAGCGGTCATCGTTGACCTGCGTACAAACCATTGTCACGAACAATGGCTGCCACATTGTTCGAAGTCTCGTTCGTGATCGAACCACCCTTTGCGACAACGTCGCGAATACCACTGCTAGATACAGCTATTGATTCCATCGACACGTGCACAACTTGTGCATCTCTGAGAAACTCAGGATTGTTTGTCGAAGAGTTATCGCGATTCACTATGGCGATCGTAGAGAGCCTGACCACATCAGGAGCACGATGCCACGAATGGATGCGTTCTGCCGTATCGGCCCCCATGATGAGAAAAATCTCGGTGCCAGGGCTTTCAGCATGGATTTCTTCCAACGTGTCGACCGTATATGTAGGTCCACCACGGCGAATTTCTCTGTCATCGGCCGAAATTCCTGTGCATCCCTCGACGAGCGCCTTGACCATGTCCAGCCGAATGGCAGCTTCAGTCACGTGACGACCGTCGGTTTTTTGCCACGGCTCATTTGCCACCATCAAGACCACTTCATCAAGTCCCACTTGGGTTAGCGCTGCTCGTGCTGCTTCCAGGTGCCCATAATGTGGCGGATCAAACGTCCCTCCAAGGATTCCTAATCGGCGGGGCGCAGCACTAGTCACGAGGCGAGTGTAGGAGCAATCAGGCACCAGTTGCCTGCGGAGAAAAAAATTTCTTGCTCCGCCTCTAGCAAAGAGACAAGAACACTGGTAATGTCTCCAATCCCCCCGACTAGGAGCCCCTCCTTGTTGGTCTCATGTGTCCGATATCACGGAACACATGGGAACAAGCCCTACGAATACACGGTTGAACACTGCATCATGAATGACTCTATTGGTCTCTATCTAAACGACATCGGCAAAGTTGCCCTTCTTACTGCTGAAGACGAGCGCGAGCTCTCTAAGGCCATCGAAGCTGGCCGCGATGCCGCAACACGCCTTGAAGCTGGCGAGCGCGGAGCAGCCCTTCGCCGTGACCTTCGTAATGCAGCTACCGCTAAGGATCGCTTCATCCGCTCGAACCTTCGTCTCGTTGTGTCGATTGCACGTCGTTACCCATTGCCACAGGGCATGGACCTTCTTGACCTCATTCAAGAAGGAAACCTTGGTCTCGAGCACGCAGTTGACAAGTTCGACTGGCGCCGTGGTTTCAAGTTCTCCACCTACGCAACATTCTGGATCCGCCAGGCAATTGGTCGCGCACTTGACCAGAAGGCAAGCCTCATCCGTATTCCTGGTGATCGTTCAGCCAGCCTTCGTGCAGCATTGCGCCAGGCTTCAGGCGATGGCGAAACACTCGATGCCGGCAACGCAGAACTTCACCGCCTCACCACTCCTGTCTCATTAGACAAAACAGTTGGTGACGATGGCGATGCAACTCTTGGTGACCTCATGGCTAACGGCCAAGGAACACCTGAAGATGCAGTCATGGCAATGGTTGACACCGAACTTCTCGACGAACTTCTTGGCACTCTCGATGATCGTGCCCGCTACGCCGTAGAAGCACGCTTCGGACTTCTTGACGGTGAGCGCAAGAGCTTCCGTGAAGTCGGCGAAGACTTGGGCGTCACTGCCGAAGCTGCTCGTCGCCTTGTGAGCCGTGCCGTTGAAGGCTTGCGTGACGATGCCGAGCGCATCCTCGCAGTCTGACAGTAATTACTTATTAATTCCCATTGCGCTGACCCCTCATTTAGCGCAAGGCTAGGAAACTATGGCTCGTAGCTGGACACCCTCTTCATGGCAATCATGCATTGCTGAACAACAGCCTGAATGGCCAGATACTGCTGCGCGCGAACGCGCCCTTACTCAGATTGCCGGATTCCCACCCTTGGTCTTTGCTGGCGAAGCACGTTCATTACAGGCATCACTTGCGCAAGTTGCCGCTGGAAACGCTTTCTTGTTGCAAGCCGGCGACTGTGCCGAAAGTTTCGAAGAGTTTTCTGCAAACAACATTCGTGAAAAATTACGCGTCATCTTACAGATGGCTGTCGTGCTCACGTACTCAATGGGAGTTCCCGTTGTCAAAGTTGGCCGCATGGCCGGACAGTTTGCAAAGCCACGCTCATCACCGTTTGAAAAAATTGGTGATCTGGAATTGCCGTCATTCCGCGGACACATTGTTAACGACGTTCACCCGAATGCTGAAGCACGTATCCCCGACCCACAGCGAATGGTGCAGGCATACCACCAGTCAGCAAGCACACTGAACCTTCTTCGCGCTTTCACCAAGGGCGGATTCGCTGATCTCAATCGAGTGAATGCATGGACACAGGAATTCGTTGCATCAAGTCCAGAAGGCCAGCGCTACGTTGCCCTTTCTGCAGAGATTGAACGTGCACTTGACTTCATGCGCGCGTGCGGCATTGATACAGAGAACTACTCATCTCTACACGAAGTAGATGTCTACACAAGCCACGAAGCATTGCTGCTCGGGTACGAAGAAGCACTCACCCGTCAAGATTCTCTGACTGGCCAGTGGTACGACTGCTCGGCGCACATGTTGTGGATTGGCGAGCGCACTCGTCAACTTGATGGCGCACACGTTGAATTTCTTCGCGGTGTTGGCAACCCCATTGGTTGCAAGGTTGGGCCCACTACTTCTCCAGAATTCGTTCTTGAACTCTGTGAAGCATTGAACCCTGCACAAGTACCAGGACGCCTTACTCTCATTAGCCGCATGGGCGCAGACAAAGTAGAAGACTCACTTCGTCCTCTTCTTCATGCAGTGCGTGATGCAGGACATCCAGTCGTGTGGGCATGCGACCCAATGCATGGCAACACCTTTACTGCGCCAAACGGCCGCAAGACTCGTCACTTCGAATCAATTGTTGATGAGATTTCTGGTTTCGTTCGCGCCCACAAAGCAGAAGGCACGTGGCCAGGCGGAATTCACATTGAGCTCACTGGTGACGATGTCACCGAGTGCACAGGCGGCACAGACGACCTTACTCATGACGACCTTGATGATCGATACGAGACTATTTGTGACCCACGTCTGAATGCTCGTCAATCACTTGACCTTGCATTCCGAGTAGCCGAACTTATTCGCGACAACGTCTGACATGTCAGCGCTAGATCTGGCCTTTGGCCTTGCCGATGCATGGCCCGTTGCAGAATCGTCCATCGCAGTTATCCATGCCGGCGGAACAGAATTCCATGGCGACGAACATCGACGCCAACGTCTTGCTTCTGTCAGCAAGCCACTGACCGCGTGGGCGGTACTGATTGCTATTGAAGAAGGAAGCATCTCTTTGACCGATGCAGTGGGACAAACAGGATGCACCGTGGAACACCTTCTTGCCCACGCAGGTGGCTACGGCTTCGACGGAGTGAAGCCACTCAGTCGACCTGGCGTCAAGCGCATCTATTCCAATACTGGGTTTGAAATGTTGGCGGAACATGTCGAACACTCAACGGGCATCGCATTTGTTGAATACATCGATGATGCAGTGTTTGCTCCGCTGGGCATGCACAACACAGCACTCGATGGTTCGTGTGCAAAAGATGTGTTCTCAACAGTGAGTGACATGGTTCTTTTCCTTGAAGAACTTCGCTCCCCCACATTGATCGCAGCCGAAACTTACCTGCGCGCCATATCTCCGGCCTTTGCCGAACTCGCAGGTGTTGTGCCCGGCATTGGGAGCTTCGATCCGTGCCCATGGGGACTTGGCGTTGAAATTCGCGGACATAAAACCCCTCATTGGACAAGCTCTCGTAATTCAGCATCAACCTTTGGTCACTTCGGTGGCATCGGAACATTCATGTGGGTCGACCCAGTCGCAGATGTTGCATGCATCATGACTGCTGAACGAGAAGTTGATGAATGGGGCATGGAATACTGGCCCGCATTCAACGACGCCGTTCTCTCCTGCCTCGGGAGGTAGTCGTGGTCTCCACGAAGAAAACTGGCAATCTCGCCACCTTCACCATGGGTATCGGCCCGTTACTGATTTGCGGATTCAGTGTGCCGATGTCGGTAAGCATGATCTTTCCAGCACTCAGTGACCTGCAAGACAAATACGGCTTCAGTGATGCTGGCCTTGGCTTTATCGCCGCAGCAGGATTCATGGCTTCACTATTGGTATCGCTATTTGTCGCACCTTTTGCGGATCGCGGTAAACCAAAAAAGTTGGTACTCGTCGCATTGGTTTTAGCATCGCTTGGTTCCACGCTATTTGCATTCGGCAGTTCCTTATGGATGTTTGTGCTTGCCCGCGCAATTTCCGGAGCTGCTCTCGGAACAAGTGGCCCAGCTATAAAAGCAATTGCAGCAAACGTAGACAAGTCACGCGCCGCAGAACGTTTAGGTCGTTTACGCGGGGTAGAACTTGCGGGATTCACGGGCGGGCCACTCATTGGCGCAACACTTATTTCACCATTTGGCTTACGCGGAGCATTTCTTGTCTTTGCAGTGTTCGCATTAATTGCGTTTGCCATAGTTGCGCCACGTGATTTGCCATCGTTGCCATCCACTGATGAATCAAAGCGACTCAGCATTGAGTTACTGAAGTACCGCCCTATTCGTGCAGCAGCGCTTGCATCGCTCACATTGTTTATTCCTATTGGTATTTACGATTCGTTGTGGGATCGCTACATCACCGACCGCGGCGGTAACAACTTCATGGTCGGCATGACCTTTTTGTTGTACACAATTCCTTTCATTCTCCTCGGTGCCAAAGGTGGACGTCTTGCAGATGCGAAAGGTGCCGCCCGCATGACCGTCATCGGCATCTTCATGACAGCACCATTAGTGATGCTGTACGGGTTCTTACCCAGTGCAATTTTGCTCGTTAGTTTCAGCTTGGT
>Ga0214919_10004457_pt1 | contig 20485 bp, 35 predicted proteins | sample LL1503_MetaG_FD_177994 | JGI IMG/M metagenome (GOLD analysis project Ga0214919, IMG submission 177994) | Freshwater microbial communities from Lake Lanier, Atlanta, Georgia, United States - LL-1503 | ecosystem: Environmental > Aquatic > Freshwater > Lake | place: USA: Georgia | collected... | reverse complement strand
ATACATTGATTGATGTTAATTGTTTTGCAAAAGTTGTCTTACCACTTCCCGGTATTCCTCTAACTAGATATAGCATTTTTTCCATAGTACAAATATAAGAAAAAAAATTGCATAAAAAAAGGGAGTCAAACTCCCTTTATATTAAGGTGCTATTATTTTATAATAGAGTTCTTTTGATATTTTATTACTAATTGGTAACGGATTTTGAATTCCATTTGTTCCTGAAGTTCCTTGAGTCCCTGAAGTTCCTTGAGTCCCACTTGTACCGTTTGTTCCATCGGATGAACCCCAAGATCCGGCACATTTTCCTGTATCGTTAATTGCCTTCATAATTGTATCAAAATCAAAAGTATATCTGTTACCTTTAACTTTGGGGTTTTTTTGGGGGTTTTCACCATTTTTGTATTCACTAGTCCCATCAACCTTATTATCATCTGTTTCCGTTTTAGACCCACAAAATCGTTTTCTTAAAACAGAACCTAATTCTTTATTTCTATACCATGTTTTGTCGTACATAAAATTATAAGCGACTTTTTTAGGTGATAAATAACCAGCACATAAAAATCCTATATTACCCTGTCCTGCCTTTTTTGTAACGGCCCCTTTGTCACCTGTTTTTTTCCATATAATATCTTTAGGTGTACTGAATGACCCCTTGTTTTTACCACCAGGCATTGGTGCAAAATCTTGTTGTCTTAGTTGTTTATAATTACCACCTACACTACTTGACCCTTCGTTGGATTTTTTTGACCCATCACAAGATTTAGTAATAAGTTCCGTTAAATCACTTCCAGGTTTGTATGTCGTACCATTTACTTGGTCCGCAATTGTACCCGCCCCATCACTTTTAATCGTTAAAATATTTTTGGTTTTACAATTAATCTGAATATTTTCAAATTGTGTACCATCCGAATCTACTGCCGTAACTTTTAAAATGTCACCATTTTTTTTTGATACTTTAAATGTTTTTAAACCCCATGTTTTAGGTGCAATTCCTGAATTATATCCTTCGGCTGAAATAAGTGAAAGTTTATAAACCTCCGATAGGATTATTTTATTTTCTTTTAAAATCGCTTGTTTGTGTAACCCTAAAATTCTTTGGATTTCACCTTCTTTTAATGTAAATTTATTTTTCATAGTAATTTTTAAGCTAGTAAATTTGAGTCGTCCACCACAGGCTCGTTTTGTTTATCATTTCCCACTTGATCAAATCTGTATTTTGTGTATGTTTCAATTGCGTTTTTTGTTTTGTCTCCAGCAATTCCATCAACACCATCTTTATTAGCTCCTGAAGTTCCAAGATTTGCATTAAAACACTCTATTAGTCTTTGTTGGATTATCATTATTTGACTTTTTGTTTGTTCACTTATAATAGCTTTATCAATAATAATATTTTGGAGTCTATTATATTGTTTTTCATTTAAGATTAATTTTTTCATATCTTATTTTTATTTATAAATATATCAAAAACAAAAAAGGTGAGAATAAATTCCCACCTTTCAAGAGATCGACATTGGAATGTCATTTAACTCCACCACTTTGTTTTGATAGAACAAAGAAACTATATTTTAATCATCCAAACTTTTATTACATTTTGACCTGTAAAATAATTTTTGAACTGACAATTTTCTATTAAACCTTGAGTTAAATTGTAGTCATAAATGCCTCCACTTATATGTCCCCAAGGTGTGTTATTTAATGTCAAGGTATAGTTTAAATTATTTGGATAAAAACTATATGTTGACTGAACACCATTAAAACTATAAGTATTATAACTTAAAAAAACAAGAGTGTCCGATCTTAGTTCCTCATTAAAATTTGTGTTTAAAACTTTAGTGATTACCCAAGTGGTATTTTTTAAAGTTATTGTTGTATCAACAAAAGTTGTGTCCGTAATGATCGGTTGCGGATTTAAAGGTTGTTGTGGTTTCACCTCAACTTTTTTACAAGAAAGTAAAACAAGACCTATAATAAATAAAATAAGTTTTTTCATATTACACTAAAGTTTCTAATTTATTTCTCACTTGTTCTCCAATAGTTACAGGTGTCAGACTTGTTAAAACAATTGACTCTTTTAAAATTTTATGTGGAATGTGAACCAAAAACATATTACCATCATAAAATGAAAGATCCTCTTTAAGATTTAAAGCTCCGTCAACCATTTTCAAAAAGATCTTGAATTGAATTGGGTCAACAAAAGATTCAGACAAAATTGTGCCAAATTTTTCGTTGATAATATTAATCTTATGGTTTACCGGAGTTTTTATCATGTCTTTATTGTTTCTACAAATGTAATAAAACTTTTGAATCTAAAAAACTTATTTCAAAACTTTTTTAATAATATCATAAAGTTGGTCAACTTCTTTTTGTTTTGGTATGTCATCTAACTTAAAATACTTACATGATGTGTGTTCATGTCCATGAGTTGCACTATCTAAATCGGGTTCTTTTTTGTCTTTAATATTTTGTAAAAATACAAACATCATTCCTCTTTTTGTTCCGTCATCATTAAAGTTGTCTATAATACCAACAAGATCTAAATTGGTATCAATCTCAATATTGGTCTCTTCGTGAAATTCTCTTATGGCGGCTTGACCTGGCGATTCACTATTTTCTATACCACCACCAGGTATTGACCAAATGTTTGGTAATGTTTCTTTTGGCCCTCTTTTACAGAGTAAAACCTCATCCCCATATTTAAGAATGACACCAGCACTTCTTCTAAACTTCTTCATTGATATTTATAAATATGAAAGTAAAAATAAATGATAACTTATTTGATGTTAAAACACTATTAACTTCAAAAGATACTCAAAATGGTATGATGGGTAAAAAATTTGACGGTTATGATGGTATGTTATTTTTTATGAAAAATGAACCACATTCTTTTTGGATGAAAAACTGTGTTATTCATTTAGACATTATTTACATACATGACCACAAGATTGTAAAAATACATCACAACTGTAAACCTTGTTTTGATAATGATTGTGATCACTACGAAGGCAGTGGTGACTTAGTACTTGAACTTCCTGGCGGAACTTGTAAAAAATATAACATTAAAGAAGACAATGAAGTTACTCTACTTTAAAATAAATCTATTTTAACTTGTTTTTTTTCATCAACAAAAGTCTGAACTCTACCTCTTGCAACATCACAATAGTTAGGACTTAATTCAATTCCTAACCATCTACGGTCTAATATTTCTGCCGCAACCATAGATGTTCCACTACCACAAAAAGGATCTAGTATAAAATCGTTCTTGTAGGACAATATCTTAATCGCCTTTGTTGGAATGTCCATTGAGAAGGTTGCCTTAGTAAGAGATTTAGTGTCAGCAAAATAATTCCACTGACCAAAAACAAGTTCCATAAACTCTTTTTTATCATTCTCCCTATAAACCATTTTATTTCTTTTTGTCCCATCTTCATTTTCAATTTCAGTTGATTCACCTTTCCATTCAGGTTGACCTTTTATTTTCTTAATGTGTTTGTTTTTGTACGCTAATATTACACACTCCTTAGGGTTATAAATATAAGGGCTAGACGGACTCATCCAAGATCCCCATGCGGTTGTCTTACTTCTGTGGGGAGAATCTTCTTCTAAATCCACAATTCCAAAGAATTTAAATCCAACTTCTTTCATTATTTGATAAAATTCTGAAACAAAAAATACTCTACCTCCCCTATCTTGAACATTTACTTCGTAAGGAATATTAATTGAGACTCTACCGTCATCTTTAATCAATCGGTAAGTTTCTGTTAACCATTCTCTTGTCCAACTCCAATATTGGTCCATAGGTAAGTTATCGATGTGCATATCATATTTAATCCCACAATTATATGGTGGTGATGTAACAACCAAATCAACACTACCTTCAGGTAAAGTTTTCATTACCTCAATACAATCTCCATTTATAATTTTTCCTGTTTCTATCATTTTTAAAATATATTTTTTATCATTATTTAAACTATTTCTGTAATTATTTGAGCTAATTTATATCCTGCAAAAGCTCCTGACGCAGCAGATCCAGGAAGAACTATAAACTTTCCAAGAATTGTGTCATATTTCTTTCTATTCACAATATAAGAAATTAAAATGTAATAAACAATATAGTTTATTAAAACTAAAAAATCCAGTTCGTTTGCTACAAACACAACAATAGAGTTTCCAAGAAACCCCCACATAAAATTTATGAGAGTTTCTCGTAATAATTCATTTGGTGTTGTGATTGCATCTAAAACTGAGATTTCTTTACTAAATCCTGTTTTTTTCTTCAATTTTTTTGATGTGGTGTTCGAGGTACCATAGGGCTTTTCTGAGATCCTCGAGTTCGTTGTATTTTCCTTTCTTTCCTGCACGACTAATATATTTTACTGTATTTCCTAAACTAAATCCTAAATCCCAAGCATCAATAACTTTGATTGCCTCATATTCATTATTTTCTCCTCCGTAATGTTGAGGATGATTTACTTGTTCTATTTTTGGTGGGGGGCACTGACAAAGTCCGGTGCCGCCACATACACAGTCATTATCCATTATTCTTCTTCTCTATATTCTTTTAATAACTCATCGTTGGGCATTGTTCCGTATTTCCCATTAAGACCATCCATATCAACAAATGAGGTCATCATATTTTTTGTATCGTATATTTGTTGTGTAACATCAAGTGATTTAACAATTTCACGAATGATCTTGTAAGGATCAGCATTTGACCCTGGTCTTCGATCTTCAATATATCCTTTCCATTCTTTTGCTGTGTCCTGAGGAACTCTAATTGACGCTCCACGATCAGATACACCCCAACTGAATTTATCAATTGCCTGAGTTTCATACTCCCCAGTTAATCTTAGATTGTTATTAGAACCATAAGCTTTAATGTGATCATTGTGCCTTGATTCAAATGCGTTGAGTAGTGCCATGAAGTATTCTTCATCCCCGTCAAGTCTCATAATGTCTGTTGAGAAGTTTGTATGAAGACCTGATCCATTCCATTCACCATTTTGAATTGGTTTTGGGTGAAGTTCAATATGGTAACCATAATTTTCAACAACTTTGTGTAAGAAATAACGAGTCATCCAAAGATCGTCCCCTCCTTTTAACTTACCTTTAGATAATATCTGATATTCCCACTGACCTAACGCAACTTCAGCGTTTGTTCCTGTAATATTAATACCATAATCTAAACACATATTTGTATGTTCGTCAACAAACTTACGACCAACAACATTATGTCCCACACCACAATAATACTCACCTTGTCCTTTAAGGCTATTTCTTTTATGTCCTAAAATATTCCCATTAATTTCTTCACGAATAAAATACTCTTGTTCAAAACCAAACCAAAGATCTTCAAAACCTTCACCAATACTTGATCTTTTATTTGACTCGTGTGGTGACCCGTCATGATTTAATACCTCACATAAAACATAAACCGTTGATGAAATGTCTTTCATATAATGTCTAACAGGTTTTAAAATACGATCTGAGTTTCCAGTTTTAGCTTGGTTAGTTGATGATCCATCAAAATTCCACATAGGAAAATTCCCATCTAAAAATGCGTTTTTAACTGTATTGTATTCAACAATCTTAACTTTACTTCTGAGGTTAGGTTCTGGTTTATATCCATCTAACCACACATATTCCAATTTAATTTTCATATATTATTTATTTTTTTGTGTTTTTGTCAAATAATACTTTCGTATTTCGTGACCCAAATTCTGATCGTTTGGAAATTTATCAACCATTTTTTTAATAAATTCTAAAATTTTGTTTTTTTCTTTATCACCCATTGTTTTCTTTTAATTCTTCAAATTTTTTAGTTTGTGATATGTGACCAGCAATTCTTCTTTTGAACATTGGAAGTAGGGTTTCGTTTATTGGAAAAATTCCCTTTGAGCTCATATAAAAGATTGGTCCTATTTTTTTGTCAATACCATCGAATGAAGAAAAATTATAAATAATTTTTGAAATAGTCAAATCATTTATAGACTGATCGTAAATTAATTTTACATTTGTCATTTGTTGGGGATTTAATTTAGTTTGTTTTTTGATCACATATTCCCAAACATAATGAGTTTTTTCATGATCAATAAAATAAAAGAACCCTTTAGGATGAATAATGTTTTTTTTGTTTCTTTTAACTTTCATATCCAAAGAATCAAACACTATTGTCCACACTGATTTAGCAATGTTAAAGTATTCCATTATTCTTGGTGCTGAGTACATTAGTATTTTTTTAAATTCTTTGGATTCATCGTCTGACATATTGGGCATCTCTTTAACTTTGAGATCTTTTACCATAATTTCGTCATCAATGTTTGTGAGTTTTTTGTCTGTGTAAACAATCTTATGGTCTCTCATAAGAGCTTGGACATTCATTAAATGTAGTGATAATTCAATAAACCCTGGGTATAACTCTAACTTGTCCAGTTTTTCTCCCATTTTTTGAAAATAGGAAAGTAGTTTGTATTCTTTATATTCTCTATCAATAGGTTTTTCGAACATCCAATCGGTGTTCATTAAAAATTCTATTTTTTTTCTTCGTGTCATTAAAAATAAAAATAATGCAAAATATAAAACAAATAAAGGGCTAATTGACCCTCATTACATAATACTCAGTTCCATTTATATTAAAAGTATCATAATCACCATCGTAAGAATTTAACATACTACCATATCCGTCAGAACTTACTACCGTTTCCGTTAGTTTATCTAAATCAATAAAATCCATGATAAAGTCTTTATCAGAACCATGATGATCAATAAACCCAAAAATGTCGTTTTGGTACTCATCAACTCTACCTGTAATTTCATTTTCAATTGAACTTTCATCATATTCACCTTGTGGGTCATCATTGATTTCTTGAATTATTTCTTCCAATCCTTCAATTTTTGTTTCAATTTCTTCAAATTTTTCATCAGGTAAATTTTCACTTTCTAATCTTTTATTAAGTGAATCTATGTTTGATTGTAGTTGTTGAACTTGTTTCATTTGTTGATTTGATAGTTCTAAAGGTATATCAAAATCCTCAGGAGATGATCTAACATAATCATCGTAGTAATCATATAACCAACGATACCATTGTTTATCATCTAAAGCGTCATTGAATGCCCAAGAACTAAACGCCTCCATTCCTGAATCATCAATTAATTGTTCAACATATTGTCTTGCGGCACTATCTACCTCATCTTCAGTATAAACATCATAGGTATTAGGGTTAAACCCATTACCACCCCCTAACCATTCATATTGTTTTCCGTAACCATAGGTTGCCCTTCCATTAGGATTGATATAATACTTATCTTCAGGAACTTCATTTCCTTCGTCATCTTCAACCATATCCACATCACCATATTGATTTAAATATTTGTATACAGCTTCAGTTCTTTCAGATTCATCATCTTGGTTTTCAACATTCCATTCATCTTCTCTTCTTTTTTCATCCAAATTGGAAAGTTTTTCATTTAACTCTTTTTGCATTTTTATCTTCCACATAGAAGATCCATAATCACTAACATAACCATCTATTGTAATACCATTAAGGTTTGAAATATTGGTATGAGAAATGTCTAACCTACCCATTACTCTTACAACTCCTGTAAGTGGTCCAATATTTTTATAACCAGTAACACTTAGTGGTCCAGTAATAACAATTCCCTTACCTCTATACGGCTTTAGGTTTGATATTCTTTCTGCAATTCCTCCAACATTTTCTAATAATTCCAAATAATCCTCAGGAGAAATTGAAACAAGGTTTTCATCTTGTTCTACAATATAATTTTTAAAAAACTTCTTTATTGACATACTTTTATAAATATAACAAAAGAAAAATAATTGATTTTTATTTTTTTTGAATTAAAGTTTGTTTGTATACTATTTATAGATAAATAAACCACTTAAAAATACTTATTATGAGTTGCGGATGTAAAAACAAAGCTAATCAACAGGCCCAACAACCTCAATCACAACCTCAACAAACTCAAGTTCAGCAACAAGGAGGAAATGTTTCTGAAACAAAAGGTAATGTGCAAGAGAATGTAAAAAAAATCATTAACAAATATTATAGAAGATAATTTTTGTTATACTAAAAAATTATAGGTGTTCTGATTGGGCACCTTTTTTTTTGTATGATATTTATTTGATATGAGTTTAGAAAGAGCACAAGATTTAAGAAATAGCTTCAATGACGGAGAATTTGATGAGGACATTAGACCGTATTTTAATGACCTTATTACCTTTTTTAAATTCATGAAAAAGTATAATCTTTTAGAGGAACTTGATTTAAGAGAAATTCCTCCTGATGATTTTAGCAATGAGTTGTTTGATTATTTGGTTGAGAATGGTATTATGGATAATTTAGACTATAATTCTGTTCCAGAAGAGTTTACGAATAATTATCTACTACATGGTTTAGAATATAACTACGAAGATACCGTTAAATATATTACAAGCAACCTTTTAACTGATGTTCAAATTAGACCTGATGGGTTCTATCTATATTTAGGTAATGATAGAGATGAATTAGCGTCTTTTTTCTGCGGTTCCTCTCGTCGTGATAGTTCTCCTGAAGATGTTGCAAAACAAATATTTAGTGAAGATGGTTTAGGTCACGATTGGTATTTTGATGTTGATACAAAACCATCTGATGTTATTGACGATTTAAATGAAAAAAATACCATTAATTTAAAAGATGCCATTTTTAAAGAAATTGGTAATGTTGAATTATCTTTAGAGGATTATAGCTCTGATTTTTTTGAAAGTTTATCAGAAGAACAGGGAACTGAAGGTTATTTTAAAATTCAAGCTGAAGACTTAAATGAATTAATTAAAGATTCCGACGCAATAAACGAACTATGTGAAAATGATTTAAGTGAGTTAGGTCAAGAATTAAAAAATATTTATTGGAACGCTTATAATTCTGCATATGAAAATGAAATATATGAATTAGTATATGATGGTTTAAATGAATACTTTGAAGGAAAAATTGATGAAGTACCAAAAGAAACTACCAAATCGGATGGTAAAAAAGTAACCACATACTTAAATTATATTAAAATTAGAGATTTTGTTGGAAACATCACTTTATTTTTAGAAAACAATAAAGGTCAATCATATTCAGATTCATATTTAGACTATTTTGGTAGTTATACTACTTTGATGAAACAACTAATCTACGATCAAGATTATGAATGTATAGATTTTTACACTCCTGATTATCCAGATTGGTCCACAACTCAAAAATATATAAACGAAATGTTTGATGATTATATCTAACTATTTATAAATCCAAATAAAACTCATATTAATTATAAAAATAAAAAATATGAGAAAATTAGAAAAAAACACACGAAGATACTTTGTGAATCTATTTGCCGACTACATCCTTTCTAAATTTGATAAGAAGGACAACACAGTAATCCAAGTAACAGATTGTGAAACCTTTGTGGTCGTAAATGGCCAAACAACGAGTAAAGAAGTGTTGGATTTAAATGAACTAAAAACTGAATTCATTGAATTAAACAAAGAGTTATTTAATTCACTTAAGAAAGAAGACATTAACATTATTGACATAATTAAATACGATCAAGAAATCATAGATGTTTCAAAAACATGGATCACAGTTAATAAGTCATTATATGTTACAGAATATGAACCAATGTTAGAAATAAACATTTCATCAGAGTTTCCTTATGGTCACAGTTTAGGATGTGGTAGAGGAATATTCTATTACTCACATTATATCTTTAATCAAATGTATTCTTTGTTGGGTGTGGATAAATTATCTTTTAGATATTCAAGTGAACTAAATGAAGATGAGGATTATAAAATTAAAGTGGTTTGTGATTCTCAGATCCCAAAACAAACTATTGAAAGTCTTGTTTTAGATTGTTTTGATATGGATCTATCCGAGTTTAAAGAAAGACTGTCTGATTATAACTTTACAAATGATATAGTAGATCAATCATTAAATAAACCATACTTGATTCAAGATAGACTAAAAGATATAGTATTATTATAAAAAACCCCTCCGTTAAGAGGGGGTTTTGTTATCTTTCGTAAAATTCTTTAATTATGTTAAGTCCTTGATCAATGTCTTCAAAATCTCGGTCAGGAGCAAATAACTCAGTTAACGGTTTTTTGCTTTCAGGATTTTCAATCAACATAAATGCGGGAACAAATTCATTATCAGTTGCCTCAACAAACAGATTATATTCTTCCTCATATTCGTAAATGTCTCTTTCAATATAATCTAATTCTGCCTCATCAAGCATTTTTTTAAAATCTTGACAATGGGGACAACTTTTCATTGTAAAAAGTATTGCTAATTTATCCATTGATTAATTCTGTTACTAATAGATTTATTTGAGATTCATTAATAAAACCAACTTTAGTTTGAACCACCTGACCTGAGTTAAACATTTTAATCGTAGGTATACTTCTAACACCTAAAGAAACCGCAATCTCATGATTGTTATCAATATTTAATGTGTACATTTTAACATCTGATTGGTTTGAGGACGCAACTTTTTCAAAGATTGGTTTCATCATTTTACATGGACCACACCATTCTGCCCAAAATTCAACCATTAACTTTTCTCCTTGATTAATTTTTTGTTGTAATTCAACACTATTAATTTCCATTTTTTTTCATTTTTTTTAAGTTTAATATAAAAAATTCAACATCTTTTTTCTTTCTTATAGGATAATAAATTTTACAAGAAAAAGAAGAGATCATCGGATCACTTTTAGATAAATATATGTAAATGTTTTCATCATACACATAAATCGATTCTGAGTTACTAATTCCATCGGAAAATTGTACTGAATCAGAAAAATACTCGGTAAACTTAGGTCTGTTTTTTAATTCTGATGGTGATAAATTGTGACCATCAGTTAATCCCATAATTGAGAACATCTCTTTGGTTCTTTCAGTTAAATTTTTTAAAAATTGTTCTTCGTGTTTAAATTTTTCCATAATATAAAAAAGGGGGCATTTCACCCCCATAGTTTTAAACCAACATTAATTCCGCTGCCTCCCAAAGTTTAGTATTTAAACGATTTGTGGTTTGGATACTCTTAATCCCACGAAGAGTTGTTTGTCTTCCTCTTGGAGTTTTGTAAGTAAATCCTCCTCGAGTCATTTTCTCTTGGATCACATTAAACACAGTCCAAAGATCACTTCCCTCATCCTCAGGTCGAAACGGTGTTAGAAGGTCTGTAATGTCAATAGACTCAGGTCCATTTCCAACCGCCCAACGGATCTTAACTGCCTCTTTGATCAATCGAAGTTTTTCTTTTTCAGTTAACTCTTTTTCCATCATTCGAGTAACAGATTCCTCAATTCTTGGGAGTTTCTTAGAGAAATCCTCAGCCAAACCTCGAACATCGTCGAATGAGAAGTGATTGTGTCGAATTGAGAATCGTTCTGCCACTGATGTAGGAACCGTAAGTCCGTTTGAACATACTAATCGGAATAACCCTGCTCCCATAGAGAATGTTGCCGTTCCATCGTGAGAGTTTCTAACGATCGCCTCAACAACTGTGTCCCCAACTTTTGGTAGTTCGCTGTTTCGGTATTTTAATTCGTGCATTGAATGAATGCCTCTACCTGTTTGTTTTACAGACGATAGTTTCCAACCTTCGCGGTCAAAAATCTCCATCACTTCGTTGGTTGGTACGAACTCATACTTGTTCGTCATTTTAGAAGATGGTGATGTTGCGAAAACTGCCGGTGCAATTGATTTAATTAATTCTGGTGTGTATATCATAGTTTATTATTTTCTTTGTTTTTGTGTTTGGTTTTACGAGTGTAGGATTTCTTACTTTTTTGCACGATGGGTCTAGTTGCCTGCCATATTTCCATCATAGTAAGTTCTATTGTTTTCATTTTGTTTCTCGTTTATCACATTACAAAGATATGCGTTTTTTATTAAATACAAAACTTTTTAAAAAATTAATTTAAAATTATTTTACCCCACTTTGTTTTTTGAATATACCCTTCCACAACTGACTTAGGGTTTGGGGTTTCAAATAGTTCGGGAATTTTTAATTCCATAATTATATTAATCATTTGTTGTCTATTTATAATATGGTCTATACCATCATCATAATTTTTTTCACATTTTTCCCTTAACTTCTTATAAAAGTCTTCTTTTTGAACATCCCCAATCAGTTCCATTAAATCACCTGGGTTAGTTTCAAAAAAAGTAATAAGTTGTTTTATGTATATTTCACAATCAATATTTTTCATAACTAACATTTTTAATAATTATAGGAAAAAAATTCCTCATAAAAAAAAATGGGACTTATTAAAGTCCCAAATCACTAAAATCAATCCCACTCAAATCATCGCCATCGTCATCATCCTCATCTCCCATAGCATCACGGTATTCTTGATTTTTTAATTCTTTAATAATGTCATCAACCATTCTTTGAATAAATTGTTGTCCTTTAGGATCTCCACTAAGAATCATTTTTGCAACCCTCATAAACTCTTCCGCGTTTAATGCCGAGAATCGCATAAATAAGTAATGTTGTATATGTTTTTTGTCTTCATCAAACAATTCCATGGGATATGATGCCATAAACTTTTCCCAAAATACAGGACCAAGTCTTGAATCCCAAATTTCTGAAGGTAAAGTGTCTTCAGCGTTTAATATCATTTCTTGTTGTCTTGGGTCATCAGGCAATCCGTGTGATCCAAATATTTCATAAACACCTTTAACTAATTCGTGAACCAACAACGGAAATGTAACCGCCTTAGCTTTAACTGTTGGTGGATCTGTTTCTTCATCAACTTCTGATTGTCCCATTTGACCACCACCGCCACCTGCCATTCCTTCCATGTTAGGAAATATCCAATATGCATGTTCCATTAAAGATTGTGTGACAGCATATAGGTTCATAAGTTGTGGATTAATATCATTGATCTCATTTTTAACAAGATTATACATGTGTCCTCCTTTAAAAGCCGCACCTTGAATAAGTGAATTAATGAATCTTCTTTTTTCTCTTTCCAAATTAAAGTTTTCCATATCACCCATTAATTCTTCAACCTCTTCTTCACTTGGCATTTCAGGCTCACTTTGCATCCCTTCTGCCGCTCCCATAGGTTGCCCCACAAGTTCGGCTTTGAATTGCATTGCATCATCAGGAATACCTAACTCATTTCTAACAAGTTCAATCGCTAAGTTTTCAAGTACCTCTTTATTTTGTGATTGTATCATTACAAGTTTTTGCATTGCCTGACCAACTGTTCCCATCAATTGCATAAGTGCATTTGATCCTTGGATTGTTCTTGTGTCCCCCATTGCCGTTCTAACTTTATCAACTGAGTCCTTGAATCTTTTTGAAGATATTAACTCAATAAAGTCTCTATCCATATTTGGAATTGCAGGGAATCCATGATACGGGGTTTCTTTTCCTGTAATTTTTCTCTCAACATCTCCAGCCATTCTTTCAGGTCCTTCGTAGTCAATAGGTGCTTCCATAAGTCTTAATAAGTCTTTTTTGGAAATGCCTTCCGTGTATAATCTATTTGTATTTTTTTTCATATTATTCAAAATCAATTCCAAGTTCATCAAAACTTAACCAATCAGGCATATCGCCTTTTCTTGCTTTTGGGTTTTTCTTTGGTCCAGGTTTAGGACTATACGGAGTTCCAGGTTTTTTTGGTTTGGTTGGTGTTTTTGTGCCAGGTTTAACTGGAACTTCTAATTCTCTATTTTCAATTAAATCCTCATCAAATTCCATATCTATGTCTCTCCTGTCCATTTCTATTTCTTCAGGAGTTCTATTGTCCATATCTATGTCTCTCCTGTCCATTTCTCTTTCTTCAGGAGTTCTAGTGTCCATATCACCATTAGGGCTAAATGAAGGAAACATTTCACTATTATCATTCATATCTACATAATCATATTCTTCGTCAAATTGACCTTTAAGATAATTAATGTCATCATCTTCATCATCTTCATCATCAATATCAATTTCTTCAAAATCCGCATCTTCTGATTCAAATTGTTCTTGTTCAGAAATTACTTTACCTCTACTGTAATTAAAAAGATACTTTATATCGTTAAGTTCTTTTAGTATTTGTTTTTTCATACCAATTTTTATTTAATAAATATCTCAGTTTTTTATTCTGTCACAATATAATAGTGATACCCCAAAGAATAATATAAAAATTGACCCTTTTTCTTATAAATAGAATTAATTTCTTCTTGGTTGTTAACTTTAACACCAACAATTTTTTTACCATTAGTTAATTTTCTTCCAGGATGTGTATTTAAAACATCTCCAATAGGTTCTAAGAAATATTTGAGTTTTTTAATTAAAGATTTTTCATCTCCAACAATACCAATACCGTATTGTTTACAAAGAATTTTAATTTCGGGTAATTCAAGTTTAGTTAAGTCTTCCATATCACAAAGATACGAAAATTATTTAATTTGGCCAAATTTAAAATTTGAGAAGTAACACTTGTATCTGCTATCAAAGTAGTTCCAAGTGGCTCTACGGTTCATTTCTTTATCAAAATAACCTTTTTGGTATGCCTCATTAATCATTATTTTTTCATCCTCAATAACTTGATTTTTTAAAATAGTTAAAGTCATTAAAGTTTCTTCAGAAAGTCCTTCTGTTTTTAATAATTCTAAAATTTTTTTTTCGATTGGTCCCATATTTAAAAAGTATTAATAAATTTCTTGTAAGTCAACATCTACATCAATTGGAATCCCGTATTTTTCTAATAATTTATAAAATAAATCATACACTGAACTTCTAATCATTCCTTGAAAATCGCTACCTTCATAATTAAGTAACGCCTCATGGTAACCCGCATCTATTGTGTCGTTCACCACATATTCTTCCTCAGTTTCTTCGTTCCAACCATGAAATTCCATAGTTCCACGAGGATCAACATCAACCATAATTTCAACAAATTGTCCTTGTCTATCAAGATGGACAACCTTTATTTTGGTTTCCAAATTAAATTCATCATCAACTAACTTATATTCCTTAGTGTCAATCTCATCTTTAAGTTTTTTAAATAATCTATCAAAACCCCCATTATATCTATACCATATGGGTCTAATTGTGTCATAATCATCACGAGTTTCTTTTCTAATTCCAGAAATATCATAAATCACATCATCAAGATGAGGTTCTTCTCCTATCTTTTTTTGTTTGTCCCAAATTTGATAACACAACTTACGAAGGTTTTCCTCGGTAAGATTTTCAGTTATTAACCTTTGTTGTCTTTCTGTGATTATTATTTTCATCTTCTTTTTTTAACTTTATTAAAACCTTTCCTAATTTTATCGTTAAATTGCCCTGATACTAACATCTTAAAATCGTGGATTGGGAATTCAATCTTTGGGTTATTATCTTCAAAATCATTTTTAATTCTATTTATCAACCAATTTTCATAAACGCCAAAATTATCAGGTTTATTACCTGGCCCACCACCTTTTATATCATCATTTAATTCTTTAATATTAGTATCAAGAATTTGATCTAACTCACTTAACCTTCTTATTAATGCCACTTGAGATTCTGTTATTATTATTTTCATTTACTCGTCTAATTTATTAATGACACTTCTACCTGATAACCTGTAAAAGGTAAAATTATTTCGTTCATACAATCTTCAGCAACATCCTTAACTTCACTTTCAATTTCCCACCACATATCCCCATCCTCTAAAGCATCATCTAAAGATAAATACCTACCATCCATAAGAGTAACAGACCCACCAGGTAAAATTTTCCCATATAAATAGAAATCAAAATCATTATATACCATTTGAGTTATTATCCACTCAAAATCATAACCACCAACAGTTCTATCGTTAAAATCTTTTGTTGAAAATGTTTTGTTTAACAATGGTTTAATAAGATTTTTAGCAAAAACCTCATCACCAACTATTTCTTGAAATGCTATTTGGGTTCGGATTTTATCTGAAGTCTTAGTAATCCCCCAATACTCAAGATCATCTTTATCAAATCTTATTTTTTTACCTTTCTTTAATTGGTTTTTCCAATGATTTTTAATTGCCTCTATATTTTTAATAGCAACTGATTCTTTAATAAGATTATATTGATTATCAGATATTATTATTTTCATCATCAGTTAGATTCTTTTCTTTTATTGATTACTTCTCCTATTGATATAGACACAACACTTCCCCCTAATATGTTTCTTGCTTCCCATTGTAACTGATAAATAAAATTATCTAAATCGTAAAATAAATATATAGATTCAAGATGAATATCAACGGTAATATGTATTTGAGATAATTCTTTTTTTTCAAGGTAACCCATAGAGGTTGTTTTTGACACATCTACCACCTTTATTTCTTCAATCATTTCTATTGGGTCACATATGTAATTGCGGTGTGACCTAATATAAGAACCTCCCTCACAATTTTCTTTTACCTCATCAAAAGCCATGTTAATAAGATTTTGTATTGGATCTAATCTTGACTCAGATAACATTATATATTGTTGTTCAGATATTATTATTTTCATATCTATATAATATTAGCACCATTAACCTCTTTTATTTCAACATCAGGAAACAACTTTATAAAAAAATCATAAACTGCGTTTTTCAAGTGTCTTGAAACTATGTGAGAAGGAATGAAGTCTTCCATTTCTCTATCTATTGAATAATCATAATATAAGGTTCTTGATGGTCTTCTATAAACAAATAAAGGTTCCCCCTTTTCATTCATCAAATATATTGATCCTGGCCATTCACCGTCGCTCCACCCTTTAACATCTTTTGATATTGTCTTTAAAAACAACTTCTTATACTGTGGATATTCTTCCTCATAATCAGCATCAAAACGATCTCTTTTATAAGTTTCGTTGATTAGACTTAATTGATCTTTGGTTATAATGAGTTTCATATAAGATAAATACCTTGTTAAATAAAAAACCCACTCTTTTGAAGTGGGTTATATTTATTGTTTGTTATTTAAATTTATTGGGGTCTCCAGAGAAATCTAAGTAACCAAAATTTTCAAATGATGCAAAGTTTTTACACGGATCAGGATCTTTGACTCCTTCACCGCTTCTTCTAAAAGTAATTTGAGTTGGGTCTCCAGATTTTATTTCGTTAGGTTTATAATACCCATATTCAAGTGTGGCCCTTTTATTTGTAAATTCCACTTCCGTTATACCACATGGTAAAGCGGTACTTTTATTAACTTTGTATGTTTTACCTTCGGCTTCATCTTGCATAAAACCGTTTCCAATCATACCAGCTTTTAACTCAATCAACTTAAATTGACCTTGAGTTGGATCTACTTTAGTTGGATCTACTTTTGCCGGGTCTACTTTAGTTGGATCTACTTTGGTCGGCTCTGCCTGAGTTTGAGTTAACGCAGAATAAATAGCATTTAAAGTAAATGTTCCTAATCTACCGTCAGCACCTTTTGGACCCAAGATTTCAGGTCCTAATTTTTTTGATAATAAATTTTGAATGTCTTGTAGTGTCGCCTCATTTAAGGTGTTTTTACTTTCGGTAGCAATTGCCATTCTGTGTAAACCACTGATTCTTTGTTTTTCGGATTCAGTTAAAAATAATTTGTTTTTCATAATTAAGAGTGTGTAAATAAGTTGAAGTCTTCGTCTTCTTCCGCTCTTCTGAATACTGATTCAGGTAGAACTTGTTTAGGATCAGATCCTCCAAGGTTTAGTACCATAAGGTTTTCCATATTCCCAACACATTCAGGTAACATCTGAAGATCAGGATTATTTACCAAAGATAGGTATTGTAAATTTTGTAATTGACAAATAGCTTCAGGTAAAGAAGCCACACATCCAACAAAGTTGATTGCGTTTAACTGTTTAAATCTTCCAATGTCATTAGGAATATTAAGTGAGATTTTATCTTTTGATGTATTTTTAAATGTAAGTCTTTTTAAACTTTCAGGTAATGTTGCAAAAAACTCATCAAATCCGTATAGGGCAATGAACTTAGACGCCGAATCACCAGGATAATCAATAACCACTTTCTCACCTTTATCGCCAGCCAATGACTGCATAAATTCAGGTTTAAAGAATTGTTTCAATCCTTCCTCATTTGTATTTAAGAACTCAATTAAATTAATTTGTCTGTCATCAGCATCCATGAACTGATTATCAGGGAAATGGAATTGGTATCTGTCTGCTGGTAATCCTGAAACTTCACCTGTTTCTTTTCCGTAAGATTTGAATGATCTCGCTTTGTTTGGGATTACAACATATAATGGTCCTCTACCAATGTACCTATCAAACCAAGTAAGGCCAGGTGATGATGTACACCAAGTAGTTTCTCCTCGCCTTCCTTCATTATGAGATCCACCATAAAAACATGCCGCCTCTTTACCTAAAGGGCCTTTGTCTGAGATTTTAGCAACAGTCCAATCTTGACCTTTATAAACAATGTTAGCACCAGGATGAGCATATGTTACAGAAGCCTCTTTTTTCTCATCGGCAGTTGCTTTAGTTTTTTCTAAACTAAAATCTTTAACTTGATCTTGTAAAGTTTCAACACTTAATTTATTTATATCTCTATATTCTTGTGGTAACCTATTTTTAAATCTTTCAAACTTTTGTAGGTTTGTTGTAACCTTATATAAGTCTTCCATGAAAAGATCTTGGAATTGTTTTAATGCTTGTTTGTATTGACCTGATTGTGGATCACTAATCATTAAAGGATGGTCTGCCGGTAACTTAGGCATAATAAAGTTTTTGATTAACCACTGAGCATATTTTCCGATTTTAACTCGTTCCATATCCTGAGGTTTAACATTATCAATATCCATACCATTAGGAACTTTTGTTGTTGGGTCGGCAACAATTAACGCAAATAAAGTTTCAAATGGCATTATACCTTTTTTAGCCTTTTCTTTTGGTTTTACAAACTTATCGAATAGCACTTGAAATCTTGAACTTTCAACAATAAGATCTCTTAATAGATTGGTGAACCTAATTGACATAATATTTTTTTTATTAATAAATATTCCGAATTAGTAAAAAATTAATAATTCATAATAAGTAATTCCTCACCCATATTTTGTTTTGTTCCTTTCTTGGCAGATGCCGCCTTAGCGAACTCCTTCTTAATCCAAGTATACTGTTCTTTTGGGAACCATTCATTGAGTAATTCAAAGTCATAGTAGGATAAAGAAAACTTACCTTTAACTCCATGTAATACATTTGCTAACCTCTCGTGATCTTCACGATCAAAGTCATGGTTGGAGTAATAGTTTTCTGTTTTCCAATATGGTGGATCCAAATAAATGTATGTGGATGGCGAGTCGTATTTCTTAATTACATCAGCAAAGTCCATATTTTCTACTTCTGTAATTTTAAGAAAATGTTCAATCCAATCAGGTTTCATTAATTTATCCCTAAATGTGAGATATTTTGATTTATACTTACCTTTAAGGTCAATAAAACTAGATGTTTCAGGTTTTGACCCACTAAATACTTGGGTAAGAATATAAACATACTTAGCGGCAACTTCATAATTACCAGGTTCTACGCTGAAATTCTCCGCGAATATTTCAGCCTGAAAGCTGATAAATTGTTCTTTATAAATTGGTGGTGTTGGTTCCAATCCCAACTTTTGACAATCAATTGCGTTAATCGCTTTCAATAGTTCATTTGGGGTTTGAACGCATTTAAAGAGGTTGTAGTTCAGCGGGTTAAAGTCATTATAAACAACTTTTTTTAAATTAGGAAACTGTTTTAGGTCCATATTAAAAAAACACCAAAACATTCCGCCAAAGGTCTCTACATAAACCTCCATATTTTTATCGTAAAATGGAACAATCCATTTACCTATTCTACTCTTACCACCAATATAGCTCAACATATTACAAATATAGTTCTTTTGATATTTATTTTCAACACTTAATTAATTAAATTATAAACATGGAAGAGAAAAAAGCAACAGAAGTAAAATGCGCGACTTGTGATGAAAGTAAGCAAGTTAAAAACACACAATCGTTTGTTTTAATATTTGGTGGAATATTTACCTTTTTTGGTATTTACGGAATTGTTTCATTTATTAAAGATATTATATCTTTATTCTAATTTCTTTTGTGTCTAACAAATTGATTGACAATCAAGTCACCAATTGTTTCTAATTTAAATCCTTTTAATTTTACTCGTAACGGGATAGATGTGTCAACATTTTTAGGAAGTTTCACACTTAAAGACCCTTCAGGATGTGGGATGTTAATTGTACCTTCCTTTAAATCTTCAATTGTTATAAAAGCATTATAGATTAAATTATTACCAATCTTATCAAAATTTTGTTCTGGTTTCAAATCAATTCTAATGATCAAGTCACCATATGTTCCATTTTTAAAGTCCCCCATACTATTCAATCTTAAAAACTGACCATTATCTATACCATGTGGTAAATTAATCTCCACACTTTTCATTTCTGTTGTGGATGAATTACCATTACACACAAAACATTTCT
>Ga0214919_10004456_pt1 | contig 20488 bp, 18 predicted proteins | sample LL1503_MetaG_FD_177994 | JGI IMG/M metagenome (GOLD analysis project Ga0214919, IMG submission 177994) | Freshwater microbial communities from Lake Lanier, Atlanta, Georgia, United States - LL-1503 | ecosystem: Environmental > Aquatic > Freshwater > Lake | place: USA: Georgia | collected... | reverse complement strand
CACGACCAGCGGCACTTGCAAATTGACCGCTTTGCAGGCGACGATGACGCCGGTGGCAATGGTGTCGCACTTCATGATGCCGCCAAAGATGTTGACCAAAATCGCCTTGACCTTGGGGTTCTTCAGCATGATCTTGAAGGCTTCGGTCACTTTTTCCGGTGTGGCGCCGCCGCCTACGTCTAAAAAGTTGGCCGGCTCGGCGCCAAAGAGTTTGATGGTGTCCATGGTCGCCATGGCCAGACCGGCGCCGTTGACCAGGCAGCCGATATTGCCGTCCAGGCTGATGTAGGCCAGGTCAAACTTGGAGGCTTCGATCTCGGCCGGGTCTTCCTCGTCCAGGTCACGGTAGGCCACGATGTCGGGGTGACGGTAGAGCGCGTTGGCGTCAAAGTTGAACTTGGCGTCCAGCGCTTTGATATTGCCGTCGCCTTCCAAAATCAGCGGGTTCACTTCCACCAAGCTGGCGTCGGTGTCCATATAGACCTGATAGATTTTTTGCAGCACATCGCCCGCTTTGGCGGTGGAGGCGGCGGGGACGCCAATCGCGTCGGCCAGCTTCTTGGCTTGCGCGTCGGTCAGGCCCAAGGCGGGGTCGACGATTTCGGTGATGATTTTCTCCGGCGTGTCATGTGCCACGCCCTCGATGTCCATGCCGCCTTCGCTGGACACGATCATGGCCACGCGCTGGCTTGCGCGGTCGGTGACAGCGGAGACGTAATATTCTTTTTTAATGTCCGCTCCGTCTTCGATCAGCAATCGACGCACTTTTTGGCCCATCGGGCCGGTCTGGTGGGTAATGAGCTGCATGCCCAAAATTTCGGTAGCCAGTTGCTTGACTTCGTCGATCGAGCGGGCCAGCTTCACGCCGCCGCCTTTGCCGCGCCCACCGGCATGAATTTGCGCCTTGACCACCCACACCGGGCCACCGAGTTTTTGTGCAGCCTCGACCGCCTCTTGCACCGTGAACGCGGGGATGCCGCGCGGTACGGGCACGCCGGCATTGCGCAAGATTTCCTTGCCTTGGTATTCGTGGATTTTCATGGCGTTTCTCTCTTGGAACAGTGCATGCGGTGAAGGGCTTCGCAGCACGCAAACCGGGGGTACAACAGCGGGCGGCGCAAAGACGCGGAACTGTATCATGGTGCGGCGCGGCAAACTTGCCCTCTGCTTACGCTAGGCGTGGGCCGCTGCTGCCCCCGGTTTTCCTGCATTGAATGCCTTTTTAAGCCCATGAAAAAAATCTTTATCGACGGCGAAGCCGGTACCACCGGCCTGCAAATCCGCGAGCGCCTGCAAGCCATGGCGCATGTCGAGATGCTGCGCATCGACCCTGCGCTGCGCAAAGACGATGCGGCCAAGCGCGCACTGATGGCGCAGGCAGATGTGGTGATTTTGTGTTTGCATGACGACGCGGCTATCGTGTCCGTCGCCATGGTCGATGCGCTGCGCCGGGACACGGGAAAGGCGCCGCGCATCATCGACGCCTCCACTGCGCACCGCACCGCGCCGGGTTGGGTCTATGGTTTTGCCGAAATGTGCGCGGGCCAAAGCGCTGCCATCGCCGCCGCCGACCGCGTGGCAAACCCCGGCTGCTACGCCACCGGTGCGATTGCGCTATTGCGCCCCTTGATCGATGCGGGGTTGCTGCCGCCCGACTTCCCCGTGTGCCTGCCTTCCGTAAGCGGCTACAGCGGCGGCGGACGCAGCATGATCGAAGCCTACGAGACCGGCAGCGCCGCGCCTTTTGAGCTGTATGCGCTGGGCTTGCAGCACAAACACATCCCCGAAATCATGCATTGCAGCGGGCTGACGCGCCGCCCGCTGTTCGTCCCCTCGGTGGGCAATTTCGCGCAAGGCATGTTGGTGCAACTGCCGCTGCACCTGGACAGCCTACCGGGCCAGCCCAGCGCCCAAGCCCTGCACGAGGCGCTGGCCGCCCACTACGCTGGCAGCGCGGTGGTGACCGTAGAGCCGCCCACCGCCGACGGCAAGCTTGACGCCGTGGCCTTGGCGGGTAGCAATCAGATGGAGCTGCGCGTTTTCGCCAACCAAGCCGGTGGCCACGCCCTGCTGGTCGCCCGCCTGGACAATCTGGGCAAAGGCGCCAGCGGCGCAGCGGTGCAAAACCTGGAGTTGATGCTGGGCCTGTGAGCTGTGAGCTGTGCGCCTCAAGCCGCAGCCGCGATGGGTGCGCGGATCAGCACTTCTGCCGGAATATGCAATCCTTCGCTCAGGCGGCGGATCATATTGAGCGACAGGGGGCGCTTGTAGGACAAAACCTCATACACCCGATTGGGCGGCCCGATGTAGGGCACCAGGTCTTTAACGCTCAGGCCCGACTGGTCCATGCGGAACTTGATGGCTTCAATCGGGTCGGGCGGATCAATGGGGTAGTGTTTGGCTTCATAGGCCTGCACCAGCGTACCGAGTACCTCAAGACGCTCACCTTCAGGCGAATCTGACGCCGGATCAAGGTCAATAAGCGCCGACACCTCGCGCAGCGCAGCAAGGTAATCCGCTTCGGTTCTGATCGCTTTGATTTCCATCTTTAGGCTCCGTTGAATTGGTCTACCACGGCCGCGTTAACTTTGTCGTATTCGGCATGGGTGCCGATGAACTTCACGTACACATATTGCATCTGGTAGGCGATCGCCACAATCAAGCGGTAGTCGTTTCCTTTGATATTGAAGACGACGCGCTTGTTGCCAAGGATGCTGGCACTCGCATACTGATTCTTCACATCTTGGGGGCTGTTCCAATGGGCCGATCTCGCCTCAGCAAGCCAAGCTTTGAGGGGGCCTTCAGCGTCCCGGTGGCCTGACTGCCGCCAAAAAGCTTCTAGATTGCGCAGCGCGACGATGTGCATGGTTTAGTTTAGTCCCAAAATGGTACTAACGCAAGGATTTGCCCTAAGTAGGGTTTGTCAATCAGCATCGATGCTGGGTTCATAGGCATGCAGCGATCGATGCGTATTTCAATTTCAGTCCGAGGTTTCGTCCGCATCAAACGCCCCTGACACCACGCGGGCGATGGTTTCGCCGCCGAAGCCGCGGCTAGCTAAAAAGCGCACTTGCTTGGCGCGCTCGGCAGGTGTGCTGGCGGGGCTGCCGAATTTTTTGCGCCAGACTTCAAAGGCGCGGGCTTGCTCGCTGGCGCGCAGCTGACCCAGGGCTTGGGCCATAGCCTCGGGCTCCATGCCTTTGGATTGCATTTCCTGGCGGATGCGGGCACTACCCAGTTTGGCGCTGCGCCGGTGGACGAGTGAATCGACGGCGCGTTGTTCGCTTTGCAGGTCTTTGGCGGCCAGTTTGCCCAGTACTGCGGCCAACTCGCCGGGTATTTCTTCAAAGCGGGCAAGCTTGCGTTGCAACTCGGCGCGCGAATGTTCGCGGCTGCTTAGCAGGCGCAGTGCGCGGCCTGTAAGTGAAAGTTTGGGGCCAGTGGCCATGGTGTGCGTTGGGAGAAAAGCGGGGAGCGAGCTGGAAGAAGTCCATCTGCCGCCGATGTCCGGCACCCGGCGCCCGGATGTTGCCGGGCGCGGGCGCTGATCAGGCTTTAAGCAGCAGCTTCGGCCTTTTTGCCGCCCTTGGCTTTGGGTTCGGGTACTTCAGGCGTGCCGGCAAGCAGCGGGATACCCAGTGATTCGCGCACTTTGTTCTCGATTTCGGCGGAGAGGGCGGAGTTTTCACGCAGGAATTCGCGTGCGTTGTCGCGGCCCTGGCCGATTTTTTCGCCTTGGTAGGCGTACCAGGCGCCGGATTTTTCGATGATGTGCGCGTTCACGCCCATGTCGATGATCTCGCCGTGGCGGCTGATGCCTTCACCAAACAGGATGTCGAACTCGGCGGTCTTAAAGGGCGAGGCGACTTTGTTTTTCACCACCTTGACTTTGGTCTCGTTGCCGATGGCCTCGTCGCCTTTTTTGATGGTGCCGGTGCGGCGGATGTCCAGACGCACCGAGGCGTAGAACTTGAGCGCATTGCCGCCAGTGGTGGTCTCGGGGCTGCCGAACATGACGCCGATCTTCATGCGGATCTGGTTGATGAAGATGACCATGCAGTTGGTCTTTTTGATGTGCGCGGTGAGCTTGCGCAGTGCCTGGCTCATCAGGCGCGCTTGCAGGCCGGGCAGAGAGTCGCCCATTTCGCCTTCTAACTCGGCCTTGGGGGTAAGGGCGGCCACCGAGTCCACCACGATCAGGTCCACCGCGCCCGAGCGCACCAGGCTGTCCACAATCTCTAGGGCCTGCTCGCCGGTGTCGGGCTGGCTGATCAGCAGGTCTTGCAGGTTGACGCCCAGCTTTTGCGCGTACTGGATGTCCAGCGCATGCTCGGCATCGACAAAAGCGCACTGGCCACCGATTTTTTGCATTTCGGCGATTACTTGCAAGGTGAGCGTGGTTTTTCCGGAGGACTCCGGGCCGTAGATCTCGACCACCCGGCCGCGCGGCAGGCCGCCTACGCCCAGCGCGATGTCCAGACCCAAGGAGCCGGTGGAGACGACCTGAATGTCTTCAATCACCTCGCCCTCGCCCAGGCGCATGATGGTGCCTTTGCCAAATTGCTTCTCGATCTGGGCAAGCGCCACTTGCAGGGCTTTGGCTTTTTCAGCGTTGGCGGCGAAATTTTTAACGGGTGCGTCCATGGTCATCTCCTGTGCGTAAAAGGTGGGGTTACTGGAGCAAACCGGCTTCTGGGATTAACCACAGGCTGGATGCTTGAACAGTAGTCTACGCGGATATTGAAGTCTGTAAACAGAAATATTAGTCAGTTTGTATTACTATATGCGGCATGCAAGAAACCCCAAATTTGCAGCCAGATGCCTGGCGATACAACCATGTTGGCCACTGGCTGCGCCTGGCCTTGGAGCGCTTTGATGCGCGGGTGATGGCGCTGATGGCGCGCCACCCCGGCGTTTCGCTGGGTTTGTCCAATCTGGCGCAGCGCGGCCAGTTGACGGCGGCGCATTGGCACATCAGCCGCCATCTGCCGCCCGAGGGCGCGCGTCTGACTGAGCTGGCGCAGCGCGCGGGCATGCGCAAACAGGCGATGGCCACGCTGGTCAAACAATGCGAGGCTTGGGGCATGGTGCAGCGCGAGGGCGATGCGCGCGATGCGCGTGCGCGCCGGGTGTGTTTCACGCCTACCGGGCTGGCCTGGCTAACCGCTTACCAAGAGAGCGTGGCCCAAGCTGAAAAGGAGCTGCGTGCGGCAGTTGGCGACGAGGTGGCCACGGTGGTGGCGCTGGGGCTGGAGGCCTACGGGGCGCAGGCCTAGAATGGCCTTGCCGACGCACGGACCACACATAGCGCGAAAAGCGCAAGGAGACAAGCATGCGTATATTGATCGCCGAAGATGATCAGGTGCTCGCCGATGGCTTGCTGCGGGCGCTACGCGGCGCCGGTGCGGCGGTCGATCATGTGGCCAGCGGCAGCGAGGCCGATGCGGCACTAATGACCAACTCCGAATTCGACCTGCTGATTCTGGACCTGGGCTTGCCCAAAATGCATGGCCTAGATGTACTCAAAAGACTGCGAGCGCGGGGCTCCTCGCTGCCGGTGCTAATCCTGACGGCTGCAGACAGTGTGGAAGAGCGAGTGAAAGGCCTGGATTACGGCGCCGACGACTACATGGCCAAGCCCTTTAGCCTGCAGGAACTCGAGGCGCGTGCGCGCGCCTTGGTGCGCCGTGGGATGGGCGCAGCCAGCAGCAATATCAAGCACGGCCCGCTGGTCTACGACCAATCAGGACGGGTGGCCACGATCGACGGCAAGATGGTGGAGCTCTCGGCCCGCGAGCTTGGCTTACTAGAAGTCCTGCTGCAACGCACAGGCCGACTGGTAAGTAAAGACCAGCTGGTCGAGCGCCTGTGCGAATGGGGCGAAGAGGTGAGCAATAACGCCATTGAGGTGTACATCCACCGCTTGCGTAAAAAAATTGAAAAAGGCCCGATCCGCATCGCCACTGTGCGCGGTCTGGGCTATTGCTTGGAAAAAATCCCGAATTGAAAGTTACTCAAATCGAACAGCGTTCGCTGTTCGGCGAAATTCTCGATTGGATGCTCACGCCGATCTTGCTGCTGTGGCCGATCAGTTTGGTGCTGACTTGGCTGGTGGCACAGGGCATTGCCGGCAAGCCCTTTGACCGGGCGCTGGAATACAACGCGGGCGTGTTGTCGCAGTACATCACCGTTAACCACGACCAGGTACATTTTTCATTGCCCCAGCCCGCGCGCGAGTTGCTGCGGGCCGAAGACAGCGATACCGTCTATTACCAAGTTCTAGGACCTGAAGGGCAGGTGCTCGGTGGTGATGCGGATTTGCCAGCGCCCTTGCAAGACGAGCGCAACCCGGTAGGCGAGGTGCGTTTGCGCGATGTGACGCTGGACGGTGTGGATTTGAAAGTTGCCTCGATGTGGGTGCGTCTGGACATCCCCGGCAATCAGCTGGCCTTGGTGCAGGTGGCCGAAACCATGGACAAGCGCGCCGTGCTGGCTACCGAGATCGTCAAAGGCGTGATGCTGCCGCAGTTTGTGGTCTTGCCGGTGGCGGTGCTGTTGGTATGGTTGGCTTTGGCGCAAGCCATCAAACCGTTGAACCGCTTAGAGGAAACCATCCGCGCCCGCAAGCCTGATGACCTGAGTGCCTTGGACGCGCAGGCGGTGCCCATGGAGGTGGTGCCGCTGGTGGCCTCGGTGAACGATTTACTCTTGCGTTTGAAAGATTCGATTGCCACGCAAAAGCGCTTTTTGGCCGATGCGGCGCACCAGCTCAAAACTCCGCTGGCCGGTTTGCGCATGCAGGCCGATTTGGCGCAACGCCAGGACGCCAGTGCCGATGAACTGAAGCAGTCTTTACGCCAGATCGGGCGCTCCAGCATACGCGCCACGCACACGGTAAACCAACTGCTCGCTTTGGCACGGGCCGAAAGTAGCGCGGCGCTACCCACGCAACAGCCTTGCGATCTGGCGACGCTGGCCATGGAGGTGGTGCGCGACTGCGTGCCGCGCGCGGTAGAAAAGCAAATTGATATCGGCTTTGAGGGTGAGCGAACACAGGGCGCGAGCCTCACCATCCTGGGTAACGGTATTTTGTTGCAGGAGATGGTGCGTAATCTGGTGGACAACGCCATCCACTACAGCCAACCCAGGACGGGGGAGCCGGCAGTGATTACCGTGCGCGTGATAAACGACTTATCGAGTAAGACGGTGACGCTGCAGGTGGAGGACAGTGGTCCGGGCATTGCCCCGGCCGAGCGTGAATTAGTATTCCAGCCCTTCTATCGCGCGCTGGGCAACGAGGCCGACGGCTCGGGGCTGGGTCTGCCTATCGTGCTGGAGATCGCCAGGCAACACCGTGCCAGCGTGACCCTAAGTGACAGCCGCCCCGGCCACACACCACCCGGGGCGTGTTTTACGGTGCGATTTGACGCCGCGTAGACATGATCCGCGTGGATAATCGTGCGCGTCTCTGGGAGTAAAAATTGAAGCAAGACAACACTAAACCGGTCCGCAAACTCAAACCACTGCCTGGCCTGATATTCGCCAGCCGCTGGCTGCAATTGCCCTTGTACTTAGGCCTGATCGCCGCGCAAGCCGTGTACGTGTACCACTTCTGGGTGGAGTTGCTGCATCTGCTGGAAGCCGCTTTTGGTAACCAGACAGCCTTGCAGGCCCTGGTCACCAGCATGGGCTACCAGTCCGAGGTGCCGCTGACTGCGCTCAATGAGACGCTCATCATGCTGGTGGTACTGGCGCTGATTGACGTCGTGATGATTTCCAACCTACTCATCATGGTGATCGTGGGCGGCTACGAGACATTTGTCAGCCGCATGCACCTGGAAGGCCACCCCGACCAGCCCGAGTGGCTGGACCATGTGAATGCCTCGGTGCTCAAGGTCAAGCTGGGTACGGCCATCATCGGCATCAGCTCCATCCACTTGCTCAAAACCTTCATTAATGCCGCCAATTACGACACCAAAGTTCTAATGTGGCAAACCATCATCCATGTAACCTTTTTGCTCAGCGCACTAGCCATCGCCTATACCGACAAGATTTTGAACAGTACGCATAGCGACCCGCATTAAGGCCTGGGCGCGGGTGTGGCGAGCCCATCGCAGCTTGAGGCGAGCGCCGCTGATTTCGCGCAGAGCGTAATGCGCTTTTGCCCGACTAAAACTGGTCGGGGTTCTTGCCTTTGAAGGGGGCGTAAAAGGCTTTGATGCGGACCATATCGGCCTCGATGTCGCCGGTAGGGTCAAATGTTGGGCCTAGGCCGCTGACCTTGTTGCCGTAGTCCAAAAACGACATCACGATAGGTACTTGCGCGCCTAAGGCGATGTAATAAAAGCCGGTTTTCCAGTAACGCACTTTGCTGCGCGTTCCCTCAGGCGGCACCACCAGTTGTACTGGCCCGTTTGCTAATTTCAGGGCCTCTGCCGAGGCTGCCACCAGGTTGTTCGCGTTTTCGCGCTGGACCGGAATGCCGCCCAGCCAGCGCATCAGTCCGCCAAAGGGGAAGCGGAAAATTTGTACTTTGCCCATCCAGTAAATATTCAGGCCCATCGCGAAGCCCACCATCAACATATAGGGCAAATCCCAGTTACTGGTGTGAGGCGCTGCGATCAAAACGCTCTTACGCGCGTGAGGTGGCAGTTCGCCCACAATTTTCCAGCCCGTGGCCTTCAAAAAACTTATCGAAATGACACGTAATACGGTGTTAACCACCGGTGTATCAAATATTGTGCGATGCATCGGTCGCCTGTCCTTCTGTCCTGAAAACTAAGGGGATGAGGTGATCTCGTGGTCACCGTCATGGCGGTGGGCGGGATCCACATGGGTCATGAGGTTGAGTACGCGGTGGCGCTGCATCACCGCCAGGCGCGCGGCCACGGCAATGTTGTGGCCTTCTTCCACGGTGAGCGTTGCATCGACTTCGATATGCGCATCGGCCACCACCATGTCACCCATCTTGCGGGTGCGTACATCGTGTACTCCGGCCACGCCTGGCGTGTTCATCAGGGTTTGGCGGATGGCCTGTACTTCTTCTTCGTCCACTGCGCGGTCCATCAGGTCGTGCAAAGCGTCCCAGCCAAAGCCCCAGCCCATTTTGGCGACCATCAGGCCCACGATCAGTGCCGCAATCGGGTCCAGCAGTGGGTAACCCAAGAGGTTGCCTATCAAGCCCAGCGCCACCACCAGGCTGGAGGCCGCGTCGGACCGAGCATGCCAGGCGTTGGCTACCAACATGCCGGACTTGACGCGTTTGGCCACGCGCAACATGTAGCGAAACAGCAGTTCTTTAGATACCAAGGCCGCCAGCGCCACCCACAATGCGACGGCATGCGCGGTGGGAATGGATTCGGGGGTTTGCAATTTACCCACCGCCGACCAGACCATGCCTACGCCCACACCCAAGAGCAAGAGGCCCAGCGCCAGCGAGGCCGCGTTTTCAAAACGCTGGTGGCCGTAAGGGTGGTCTTCGTCTGCGTCTTTCTGACTGTGACGACCAGCAATGAGAACTACAAAGTCGGCAACCAAATCCGAAAGCGAATGGATACCGTCGGCCACTAGACCCTGCGATTTGGCTGCGATGCCAACCGTGATCTGCACACTGGAGAGCAGCACATTCACCACCACGCTAACCCAGGTGCTGCGCGCAGCCGCAGCCGCGCGTTGCGCCGGTGTGTGGGTGCTGTGCTCGGAGTCGTCTTCTATTTCGGTGAAGTTCATGGTGGCTTAGCAAGCGCCGCCGCAGCTGCCTGCGAAGGCGCGCTGCTGCGGGGTTCTAGCCTGCTTATTACGTCAGAGCTTATCAGCGTTGCTTGACGTGCGCCTTTCACCCCAAGTGCTTGCCGACAATGCCTGCCAGCTCAAACATATTGATGCTGGGTTTACCAAACACGGCTTGCAGTTTGGGATCGGCCAGGATGGTGCGTTTGTCTTTGGGGTCTTGCAGACCCTGGGCTTTGATGTATTCCCACAATTTCTTGACCACTTCGGGCCGCGACACCGCTTCACTGCCGATCACCGCTGCCAGTGCGGCACTCGGCGTCTTACCCGCTGCGCTGCTGGGTTTGCGCGGCGCTTTTGCTTTCACGGCTTTGGCCGCCGGAGTTTTTTTAGCCGCCGGAACCTTTTTGGCGGCACCCGCGGCTTTCTTGGCTGCGGCCTTCGCTGCGGGTGTTGTTGCCAGCGCGCGACTGCGCGCCGCTGCGGCTTTTGCCACCGCGCCGGGGCGTGGCGGGTATTTGCTTGGGGCAAATTCGAAATTCACTTTGCCAGCTTCTGCGTCCCAGGCCAGCATCGCTTTGAAGGCACGGCGCGTACGCATGCTGACAAATTTATCCAGCAAATCGGTTTTGCCGTCGGTCAACAGCTTGCTCATTTGCTCGCGTGCAATTGGCTGCTGCAAGATGATCTGGCCGCTTTTGAAGTCGCAGCTGGGCACGGTTTGCACCAAGCTGGGAACCGCATGGTCGCAGACATAGTTTTTGCCGTGCTCGAAAACCAGGGCGCCGGTTTGGACACCGCATTTGGGGCAGCCGCCTAAGGGCTGCTGCGCGCTGAAGTCGGCCAATTCGCCCGACTCCTGTGCGGCTTTGTCGTCACCGAAATCAAACTCAAGCTTAAAATTTTTAGTGTCTTCGTCAAACTTGAGCACGATCTCAGAGGTAAAAGGCCAACCAGCCTTGGAGCGGAAGCCATCCAGCGGCCCGATTTTTTTCTCGCGCAAAAACTGCTCTACTTCGGGCAGTTCGAAAGTGCGGCCCGCCGGCGTCTTGCCGAATGAAAAACCGCAACCGTCTTCGCTGCCCGTCTTTCCTGAGCAGGCGTAGCGGCGGTAGTTTTCTTTGACGATGCCACCGCAGTTGGGGCAGGCGCTTTGCAAGGTGGCGTAGTCGCCGGGAATGGTGTCCCGGTCGTATTCCTTGGCTTTTTTGACCATGCGCTCGGTCATGGCGGCGATCTCGGCCATAAAGGCCTCGCGCCCCATCTTGCCCTGCTCCATCAAGGCCAGCTTGTATTCCCATTCGCCAGTCAATTCGGCCTTGGACAACTCTTCCACTCCAAGGCCACGCAACAGCGTCATGAGTTGGAAGGCTTTGGCTGTGGGAATGAGTTCGCGGCCCTCGCGCAGCATGTATTTCTCGTTGAGTAAACCTTCAATAATGGATGAGCGCGTAGCCGGCGTACCCAGACCTTTTTCGCGCATGGCTTCGCTGAACTCCTCGTCTTCCACGGTTTTGCCCGCGCCTTCCATCGCACCGAGCAAAGTTGCCTCGGTGTAGCGCGCAGGTGGTCGGGTTTTCAGGCCTTTGGCATCGGCGCTATCGGTGCGTACTTTTTCGCCGGGCTGCACCGGCACGAGGTTCTGGCCTTTGTCGCCGTCTTTGGCATCGTCGATTTCGGCGGCCGCTTCCTTGCCGTATATCGCCAGCCAACCCGGCTCCACCAGCACCCGGCCTGTGGTTTTGAACTGGTGGCTTTGGGCGCCTAACTCCACCGTGCTGATACGCGTAGTGACCTGGTATTCGGCTGCCGGGTAAAACACGGCGATAAAGCGGCGCACCACGAAGTCATACAGCTTTTGCTCTGCATCTGACAAGCCGGTGGGTGCCTCCAGCGTCGGGATGATGGCAAAGTGATCGCTCACCTTGCTGTTATCAAACACTTTTTTGCTTGGCTTGATGTAGTGCTTGGCAATCGCGGTGCGTGCAAACGGCGCCAAGTGGCCCATGCTGCTTTTGGCGATCATGGCCATGGTGTCATTCACCGTGGGCAGGTAGTCTTCGGGCAGGTGGCGTGAGTCGGTACGCGGATAAGTCAGCGCTTTGTGCCGCTCGTACAGACTTTGCGCGAGTGCGAGTGTGGTTTTGGCGGAAAAGCCAAAGCGCCCGTTGGCCTCGCGCTGCAAAGTGGTCAGGTCAAACAGGCCCGGGCTGCTTTTGTTACTGGGCTTGCTTTCTTCTTGGACGCTGGCAGGCTTGCCGCGCACGGCATCTGCAATCTGCTGTGCCTGTGCTTGCGACCACAGGCGGTCTTCCTTTTTCTCGGCGTCTTCCGCGTCTTTTTTATGCGCCGGGTCAAACCATTTGGCTGCGTAACTGCCTGCTTGCGCGGCAAACTCGGCGTGGATTTCAAAATAGTCGCGGCTGATGAATTTGCGGATCTGCTCTTCGCGCTCCACCACCACCGAAAGCGTCGGCGTTTGTACCCGGCCCACGGTCGTTAGGAAAAAACCACCGTCGCGCGAATTGAAAGCCGTCATCGCACGCGTACCGTTGATGCCCACCAGCCAGTCGGCCTCAGAGCGGCAGCGCGCCGCGTCGGCCAGAGGCTGCATTTGGGCGTTGGTGCGCAAATGGGCAAAGCCGTCGCGTATGGCCTGCGGCGTCATCGATTGCAGCCACAAACGGCTGACCGGTTTGCCCAAGGGCTTGGCGCCCCCGGCGTATTGTTCAATCAGGCGGAAGATGAGTTCGCCCTCGCGCCCGGCATCGCAGGCGTTAATTAGCTTTGCCACATCCTTGCGCTTGGCAAGTTTGACGACGGCGTTGAGCCGTGTTTTGGTTTTGTCCACCGGCTTTAAATCAAAGTGCGGAGGTATGACGGGAAGGTGCGCAAAACTCCATTTGCCGCGTTTGACGTCATAGGCCTCCGGCGCTTGAATCTCTACCAAATGACCTACGGCGCTGGAAACGACGTAGGTATCGTTTTCAAAATACTCGTCGTGCTTTTCAAATTTGCCCGCGCTGCTGGTGAGCGCGCGCACGATGTCCTGCGCAACTGAAGGCTTTTCTGCAATGACCAAAGTCTTGCCTGCAATATCGTTTTTCATGTGACTACAATCCGTTTCCTCGCGCATGCACGGGCGCGCACCCACACGGGCGCACACATGCGCGCCCATACGATCCACCATACCAAATTTTTTCGTGCCTCCAAAATCCGCCGCTTTGCCCTCCACGCGCCGACTTGCCGTGCGCACCTCGGGCATTCACGGCAAAGGCGTTTTTGCATTGCGCGATTTCGCAGAAGGCGAAACATTAATTGAGTACCTGGGTGAGGTCATTAGCTGGGATGAAGCGCAAATACGTCACCCTCACGACCCGGCTAATCCCAACCACACGTTTTTCTTTCATATTGATGACACGCGTGTGATCGATGGTCTGCACCATGGCAACGCAGCCAAGTGGATCAACCATTCTTGCGACGGCAACTGCGAAGCCGACGAGGTACGCGGCCGTATCTTTATCAAAGCGCTGCGCAACATCCAGGCCGGCGAAGAGCTGACCTATGACTACGGCTTGGTGACCGACGAGCCGCTGACCCGCAAGCTGAAGGCTGAGTACCCCTGTTGGTGCGGAAGCAAACATTGTCGGGGCACGATGCTGGCCCCCAAGCGCGCCGCCTGGCGCAAGCGCTGAACAGCCATGGCAGGCGGCGCACGCGGTACGCAGGTCTTGCGCTGGCCTGCCGAAGCGGTCTGGGAGGCCGTGGCCCCGATGCTGCCGGGCTTTAGCGTCGAGATCCTGCCTACTCTGCCTTCGACCAATACCGCGCTCATGGAACGTGCCCGTGCTGGGCGCGCAGAGCCCATAGCCCTGGTGGCAGAGCGACAAAGCGCGGGGCGAGGCCGCATGGGGCGCCAATGGCTGAGTGAGTCGCAGGAATCCGGCCCGATACCCCTGACGTTCTCCATTGGCCTGCCTTTGGTGCCGCAAGATTGGTCGGGCTTGTCGCTGGCGGTGGGCTTGGCCGTGGCACAAAGTCTGCATCCGGCCATCCAGCTCAAGTGGCCTAATGACCTGTGGCTGCAAGAGCGAAAGCTCGGCGGCATCCTGATTGAGACGGCCAGCATGGGCGCGCTGCGTTACGCGGTGATCGGCATCGGTATCAATATCGGGCCGCGTGAAGCCGAGGGTTTGCGCACGCCACCGGCCTGGCTGCAAGAGTTACTTCCTGGTGTCGATGCGGCGCAGGCTTTTGGTCTGATTGCGCCTGCGGTGGTGCAGGCCGTACTGGCTTTTGCCGAGCACGGCATGGGCCCCCTGCTCGGCGCCTACGATGCGCGTGATGCGCTGCGCGGGCGCGAAGTGCTATGCAGCGATGGCCTGAGCGGCATTGCGCGTGGTGTGGATGCGCAAGGCGCTTTGTTGTTGGAAACGACGCAAGGCGTGCAAAAAATTAGCAGCGCCGAAGTCAGTGTGCGCCCTGCCGCTGGCGCTCCGCCCGCCGCTTAGACGGAGGCCCGCCCGCTGCCTAAGTGGGAAGCAGGGCGGGTTTTGCCCGTCTATTTGCTGATAACGCGGACCATTTCCAGACATTTGTTGGAATAGCCCCATTCGTTGTCGTACCAGCTGACGATTTTGATGAAAGTACCGTCCAGCGCAATGCTGGCATCGGCATCAAAAATCGAGGTGCGTGGATCGCCCCGGAAATCGGTAGCCACCACTTTGTCTTCGGTGTAGCCCAGCACGCCTTTTAAAGCGCCTTGGCTTTGCGCCTTCATTTCGGCGCAGATTTCGGCCATGGTGGCGGCATTATTGAGTTCGCAGGTCAGGTCCACTACCGAGACATCGCTGGTGGGCACGCGAAAGGACATGCCGGTGAGTTTCTTGTTGAGTTCGGGAATCACCACGCCCACCGCCTTGGCCGCGCCGGTGCTCGATGGGATGATATTTTCCAAAATGCCGCGTCCACCGCGCCAGTCTTTATTGCTCGGGCCGTCGACGGTTTTTTGCGTCGCAGTAGCGGCGTGTACCGTGGTCATCAAGCCGCGCTTGATACCCCATTTGTCATGCAGTACCTTAGCCACCGGAGCCAGGCAGTTGGTGGTGCACGAGGCATTGGAGACAATGGTCTGGCCGGCGTAGGTGGCGTGGTTCACGCCAAACACAAACATGGGCGTATCGTCTTTGCTGGGCGCTGACAAAAGGACTTTCTTAGCGCCCGCCGCCAGGTGCTTCTCAGCGGTGGGTTTGTCCAGGAAGAGGCCGGTGGCTTCTATCACCACATCGGCGCCGACCGCGTCCCATTTGAGGTTGGCTGGATCACGCTCTTGCGTGAGGCGGATGGTTTTGCCGTTGACGATGAGCGCACCGTCTTTGACCGACACCTCACCGGCAAAGCGGCCATGCACGCTGTCATAGCGGAGCATATAGGCTAGGTAGTCGGGCTCGAGCAAATCATTGATGCCTACGATTTCGATGTCCGAGAAGTTTTGCACCGCAGCGCGAAACACCATGCGGCCGATGCGACCAAATCCGTTGATACCTACTTTGATAGTCATTGCATTTCTCCAGAAAATAAAAGTTGTGTGCGTGCTCAGCGCTTGCGCTGCAAAGCGGATTGCACGGTGTCGGCCACGTTCTCAGGCGTGAAACCGAAGTGTTTAAAGAGGGCAGGTGCCGGCGCCGATTCGCCGTAGGTGTCGATGCCCACTACCGCAGCGCAGCCGTATTTCCACCAGCTGCCGCTAGAGCCCATCTCTACCGCGATGCGCGGCACGCCATGGGGCAGGACGCTGGCTTTGTAGGCATCGCTTTGCAGGTCAAAGGTGGTGGTGCTGGGCATGGAGACCACGCGCACCGCAATCTTGCGCGACGCTAATACCGCCTGTGCTTGCAGGGCGAGCTGCACTTCCGAGCCGGTGGCAATCAGTACCGCCTGGGTCTTCTTCTTGAGGCCTACTTCGGAGGGTTCGGCCAACACATAAGCGCCTTTGTTGATGGCATCCAAGCCGCAAGCATCCGGTGCGCTGGCCGATTCGGCTTTGGGTGCATAGCTGATGTTTTGGCGCGACAGCAACAAGGCGGTAGGCTTGTGGCGATTTTGCAGTGCCACCGTCCAGGCTACCGCGGTCTCTGCGGTATCGGCAGGGCGCCAAACGTCCAGGTTGGGAATCAGGCGCAAGGATGCAGCATGCTCGATGGACTGGTGCGTCGGTCCGTCTTCGCCCAGGCCGATGCTGTCGTGCGTGAACACGTGGATCACGCGCTTTTTCATTAGAGCGGCCATGCGGATGGCATTGCGCGAATAGTCGCTAAAGGTGAGGAATGTGCCACCATAGGGGATAAACCCGCCGTGCAGCGCAATACCGTTCATGATGGCTGCCATGCCGAATTCGCGCACGCCGTAGTTGATGTGGCGCCCACCATGCATTTGCCCATTGGCGTCCGCGCTTTGCACCAGTTGGCCTTGTGCATCGAAGCGCACGTTCGGGGTGGATTTGGTGTTAGTGAGGTTGGAGCCGGTCAAGTCGGCTGAGCCACCTAAGAGCTCGGGCAGGGCCGCAGTGAAATGCTCGAGTGCCAGTTGCGAGGCTTTGCGCGAGGCCACGGTTTCAGCTTTGTTGTGCGCCGCCAATACGGCGTCCACCGCTGTTTGTACAAAGCCTTTGGGCAGATCGCCCTTCATGCGGCGTACAAATTCTTTGGCCAGGTCCGGATGCGCAGCTTTGTAGGCGGCAAAGCGCGTATTCCATTCTTTTTCCCGCGAGCGTCCGGCTTCTTTGGCATCCCAGTCGGCATACACCGCTTTGGGCACCACGAAAGGTGGGTGTGCCCAGCCGATGGCTTCGCGGGTGAGTTTGATTTCGTCTGCGCCCAGTGGCTCGCCGTGGGCTTTGGCGGTGTTCGCGCGGTTGGGGCTACCTTTGCCGATAGAGGTTTTGCAGACGATTAAAGTGGGTTTGTCTTTGCTAGCTTTGGCTTTCGCGATGGCATTGGATACCGCTTGTGCGTCATGGCCATCGACCTTGTCGATCACATTCCAGCCGTAGGAGGCAAAGCGCTGCGCGGTGTTGTCGATAAACCAGGGCGTAACCTGCCCGTCGATAGAAATGCCGTTATCGTCGTATAGCGCAACCAGTTTGCTCAGCTTCCATGCGCCGGCCAGCGCGCAGGCTTCGTGGCTGATGCCTTCCATCATGCAGCCATCACCCAGAAACACATAGGTGTGGTGGTCCACGATGGCATGGCCTTCGCGGTTGAACTGCGCGGCCAGCAACTTTTCGGCTAGCGCCATGCCTACGGCATTGGTGATGCCCTGGCCCAGCGGGCCGGTGGTGGTTTCCACACCGGGAGTCACATCGACTTCGGGGTGGCCCGCAGTTTTACTGTGCAGCTGGCGAAAGTTTTTCAACTCTGCTATGGGCAGCTTGTAGCCGGTAAGGTGCAGCAAGGCATAAATCAGCATCGAGCCGTGGCCGTTGGACAAAACAAAGCGGTCGCGGTTGGCCCAGTGCGGATTCAGCGGGTTGTGTTGCAAGTGCTGGCCCCACAGCGCGACAGCCATATCGGCCATGCCCATGGGTGCGCCGGGGTGACCGGAGTTGGCTTGTTGAACTGCGTCCATCGCAAGCGCGCGGATTGCGCTTGCCATTTGCTGGGTGTTGGCCATGGAAATACTCCGGGAGGGGCTGGGTGGGCGTTACGCCAAGTGCTGGCGCGAGAGGGCGCATTTTAGCGGTGCAGACGTCTTGCGTTAGCTTGGGATGAGCCCCTTTCGGATGAGGCCCGCCAGCAGAGCATATCTAGCGGCGTCTGCTCGCCGCGAGTTGGCATAAGTGCCGTATGGCCTCGCTTAAAACCTGCGGTGCCAGTGGTTTAGCTAATTGCATGTCTGCAGTGTGGCCTTGGCTTCGTGACTCGTTTGTTTGCACGCGGGCAGACAAAATCATTATGCCAATTGCCGGGAAGCTTGCGCGCATGCGCTTTGAGATGGCGTAGCCATCTTCAATGGGAAGGTTGATATCCAAAATTAATGCGTCTGCCATTGCTTGCTCCAGGGCCTCATCCAGTGCGGCCCCATCAGCCACTCCGCGCACTACATAGCCTTCGTCCATCAGATGTTCTGTCATCGCCTCGCGTACCGCCTCGTTGTCTTCGACGATGATGACCTGACCCGGTGGTATGTATGCAGTCCGCATGGATTAGGGCATGGTGTCTGCGCTGTCGTCCAGGGCTTGCGGCGAAGCATCCCCCGTATGTGCTGGCAAGCTAAAGCAGAACATGATGCGGCTTGCTTCTAGCGTCATGGAAATTTTGCTGCCCAAGCGCTCCGCCAGTTTTTGCGATAGCCACAGCCCCAGGCCGGTGCCCGAAACACTGCTTGCCCTTGGCGCGCGGTAATAGCGTTCAAATACCTTAGCTGGGTCCGGAAGGCCTGCCAGTCCCGCTTGGTTGATCACGGCAAATTGCAGCTGTGGCAAACCATCGCTTGTCTCCTGGCGGCCGACCTTAACGAGCACAGTCGTATCGGCTGGCGAGTACTTCAGTGCATTACTGACCAGGTTATTTAGAATGATCTGTAGGTAGGTAGCATCTGTGTTCAGTGTCAGAAGGGGGGTCGGTGATTCGTAGTGCAGTTGCAGCCGGTCATGCACCTTCCCACTGATGTACGAGGCCTGTTCCACCACCTCCTGCAGTACGGCAGGAGCGTATACCAAAGCAGGACTGATTGCGATAGCACCGTCCTCGTAGCGCTCGGCCTCGCCGCAGTTGTCCAAAATGTGCACCATGCTGTTGACAGCGGCTTGCATCCGCGTTTCCCATACGCTTTTGCGCTCGCTGGAAACTTCGGCCTGCGTTAGCGCCTTGGTGCCGAGCTGCACTAAAGTCAATGGCGTCTTGAGCTCATGCACCAGCATGGTTAGGTATTGCTGTTGAGCGAAATGGATGCCGATTTGTTCATGTAACTTGTGCGCGCTGGTAACGCGACGTCGGTTTGTGGCGGACTGCGCCCGATGCTGCCGCCACAGCAGCGTAAACATCAAGCACACCGATAACACCGGCCAATTCAAAGCGCGGGCATCGGGTGTATACCAAGGCGTTAAATGTGGGAAAAACACGCTGCTTAGCGCCATCAGATTGAAGGCGAGTAAGACCACAAAAGCCGCCGTGAGTAGCAAATTCAAGGTTCCGCGGCGCCAGCTGGTATGCGCCATCCATTGCCGGGCGCTCTCCCATAGAAAAATACCCAGTGCAACGAACATCAGAGCAAGCGCCAACATATTGAAGATGCCGCGCCGGGTTGCAAAGCATATAGCGACCATCAGCAAACTGCCTACCAGCAAGCGCGCTACCCACAGGCCTTGGCGCTGCTTGAATGCGCGCGTCGTCAACACCTGAGCGCATGCGTATATCGAAGTACAGGCCAAAGTGACGGTGATCGCAGCATTGAGGCTGATAAAGCTGGCGGCATCCTGGTCGAACCAGGAGATGAGAAGACCGCTTGATTGCAGCTGAAAGAGGGCGGCAATGACGGCTAGAGCTGCCAGCGTGCGGTACTGCAGATTACCGGTAAACGCGCGCTGCGCAATCGAGATGAGCAAGAGCATCAGCGAAAAGCTCAGGTGTACTGCGGTAATGCACCAATCGACAATAGCTTGGTGGGCGAGTTCACTTTGGTTGAGAACATCAAGCTCGAACCAGCGCAAACGCTCGCCGCGAATACTGACCCAGACTATCGCATCGACGGACTTGGCGCTCCCACTGGGCAGAAGCAGTTTGCCGTCCCGAAAATCTTGCGCGCTCAATGCGGTCATGGCACCAGGCGGACCGTTCTCGCCCGGGGCTTGAGCCACATCGGTGGCGGGCGCCAAACTTTGAACATAAACGGCTATATCCCCCACGCTGACCCGGCGTAAGGCCAAATAAAGCGCGTCCCCCTCGTTTTGGTGCACCCGCAGGCGCAGCCACAGAGTCCCAGTTTCATAGCCCCGACGGATCGTTGTTTGCGCGGGTGACCAAGCCGGGTCATCGGCAAGGGGTGGCGCAGCCTTATTGGTCGCGTCGTACCACTGCAGGCGCTCGGTCACTGCATTGGCATAGGCGCTGGCGGCGCTAAAAAGCAGCGCGCTAAGCAAGATGCGAATCAAAAAATTCATCGTGAGCTAGGTGTGGCGCTGCTGTGAGGCGGTGAAGCGCGATTCCAACGTTTTTTTAGTTTATAGGGGCTGAATGCGCAGTTAGCGGGGCTGACTGTAGCGCCATTTTTCGTGCAGCGCTCGCCAGGCAAGGCTTTGCCTTGGATACGCTTGGTGCGCTAAAGGCGCTGGGCCGCAGGGCGCGGGCCAGAAAATAACTGCACAATGGATGGTTTAACGCCCTGCTGAGCCATCATGAGTCTTTTGTTTTCTACCTTTACGCTGACCGGCCCCGATGCCACACTGGTCTTGCCCAATCGCATTGTGGTTGCGCCGATGTGCCAATACGCTGCCGTGGATGGTCAGGCGACCGACTGGCACCTGATGCATTGGGGTAATTTGCTCAATAGCGGTGCGGCCATGTTCACGATCGAGGCGACGGCGGTCGTACCGGAAGGGCGTATCACCCCCGCCTGCCTGGGCCTGTGGGACGCAGCGACAGAGGCGGCCTTGCGCGAGCGCTTACATCGCGCCCGCAAGTTGGCCCCGCAGACAGCGGTTTGCATTCAGTTGGCGCACGCCGGGCGCAAAGCCTCTAGCGCTGTGCCTTGGGAGGGCGGG
>Ga0214919_10004455_pt1 | contig 20492 bp, 18 predicted proteins | sample LL1503_MetaG_FD_177994 | JGI IMG/M metagenome (GOLD analysis project Ga0214919, IMG submission 177994) | Freshwater microbial communities from Lake Lanier, Atlanta, Georgia, United States - LL-1503 | ecosystem: Environmental > Aquatic > Freshwater > Lake | place: USA: Georgia | collected... | reverse complement strand
TTAAAGAATTTAAGAGAAGGTTTTGTGTTATTTATCTCTTTTTTAACTTCTTTAATTATCAGTTCGAAATTCAGAAAAAAATCTTGGCAGAAATTTAAAATATATCTCAATAATTCTTACCGAATTACCAGCATTGCTGCTAAAAAAACCCTCAAGAAAAAATCTGATGATGAATCTTTGAATATTGCCAGAAAGCCAATAATAATAGGTCTTTGGGCAAGTTGCGGGTTGTTTGGGTTTTTTCTTTTATGGTCGATCACAGCAAGAATTGACAGCACTGCAATTGCGCCAAGTAAAGTTGTTTTGAATTCAAATAAAAAATTAATTCAACATTTAGAAGGTGGAATAATAGAAGAGATTTTTGTTAAAAATGGCGAGAAAGTTAGAAAAGGTCAGCCATTGATAAAGCTTAGTGAAACATCGGCTAAGGCGAATCAAGAATTAGTAAAAAAGCAATTATTCGCTTTGAAAGTTACCAGAATCAGATTGGAAAGTGAAGCCAATCAAATCGAACTTCCAGACTTTTCTTCAGTAGAATTTGAATATAAAAATGATGTCGATTTTATAAAAATTATTGAAGGCGAAAGAAATTTATTTTTAAGCAGAACTAAATCAACGGACGAAAGAGTAAGTATTTTATTACAGAAAATTAAGCAGTTGAATAACGAAATTGTTGCTTTGCAATCTCAGTCAAAATCGGTTAAAGAGAAAATGGCATTTACAAAAGAGGAGTCAAAATCATTGGATGAATTATACAGAGAAGGCATTATTTCCAGAAGCCGTTATTTGGAATTAAAAAAAGAAACTTCAGAATTGCAGGGAAAGAAAGGTGAATATGAAGCTAATATTTCCAAGGTTAAACAGGCAATTAATGAAACTGAACTTGAAATTGCTAATATCAAAACTGAAAAGATGAATGAGGTAATAAAAGAATTACAAGAAGTTAAAACTAAAATTGCTGACTTAGAAGAAAGAGTATTTGCCTCATCTGATATTTTGCAAAGAACCATAATCAGAGCACCGCAAGATGGCATTGTGAATGATTTAAAATTTCATACTAAAGGCGGAGTTATTGCGCCAGCTGGTGAAATTTTAGAAATAATTCCTCAAGATGATGAATTGATAATTGAGGCAAAAGTTTCGCCGCAAGATATTGATGTGGTGAGGGTTGGGCTTAAAGCTAAAGTGAGGCTTTCAGCTTATAAAACCAAATCAGTGCCAATGTTAAAAGGTGAGGTGACTGATGTTTCGGCTGATAGTTTTCAAGATCAAAATGATGGTTCTTATTATTTTACAGCGCGAGTAAAAATTAACGAAAAAGAAGTTTCGCGATTGAAGGGAGTAAGCCTTTATCCTGGAATGCCTGCAGAAAGCCATATTATTACTGGCTCAAGAACTTTCATGCGTTATTTGTTTGATCCACTTTCTGTTAGTATGAATCGAGCTTTTAGGGAAGAATGATGAAAAAATTTTTAATAATTTTGCCATTTTTATTTTTGCATTCATTTCCAGCCAAAGCAGAAATGAACCTACAAGAAGCAATAAATTTTGCCTATGACAATAACCCTGATTTGAAAGCCCAGGACTACACTCTCAAAGCAAGTGAATCGCAAAAATTAAAAGCCTATGGCGGGTTTTTGCCACAAGTGGGAATTGATATTAATAATGGATCACAAAATACCAAAATAACTGATGGTGCCACAATTAAAGGTAGCGCTAATAAAAGAAGTGCCAGCCTGTCTCAAGAGATTTTCAATGGCGGCTCAACTTACTTTGATATTAAAAGGGCTGATAGTGTTGTAAAAAAATCAATGGCGGAAAAAGACGCTAAAGAACAAGAGATTTTTGCAAATGTGATTCAGGCTTATTTAAATATTTTGCGTTATGAAGAATTGCTGAAAATTGAAGAAGAGAATGTGGTATATCAAGAAAAGATGCTGGCTTATATTGAAAAAAAACATTCAGCTAAAGATGCCACAAAGTCAGAATTTGCTAAGGCTAACGCTGACTATGTTGCGGCAATTAATAGTAAAGTTGCTACTAAAAATAATCTTGATTCGCAGAAAAATATTTTTGCCAGATTGACAGGAATTATGATTTCTGAAATTGGTATTTTGAAGAAAATTAATGATGATGTTTTTTATAAAAAATTAGATGAATTGAATGTTGATAATTTATTTGAAATTGCTTTACAAAATAATCCCGAAATTAGATCAGCTAAATATTCCATGGACTCAGCAAGGCAGCAATCTTTGATGGCAAAATCAGCTTTATTGCCTTCTTTAAGGGCAACGCTAAGCACTTCTGAAGAAAAGAACCCGCTTTATTACAACAATCACACTTACAAAAATAATTCAGCATTTCTTAATCTTCATATTCCAATTTTTAATTCTGGCGTGGAATATTCTAATATTAGCGAAACAAATAATGTTTTTAAAAGTCAGAAATATGGTTTTGATGCAACTAAGAACATTGTGAAGCAGGAAATTGCAGAGGCTATTAACAAAATTAAAAATCTTTATTCACAATATGAATCTACAAAAGAACAAGAAAAGGCAAATATGCTTTATGTTGAGGCTTTGAAGCAAGAAGAAAGACTTGGAACCAAGTCTATTATTGATTTGCTTGCAGGAAGACAAGAATTATACAAGGCGCAAATTAGCCGAGGTAATGTTTATTATGATAAAATATTAGCGGTTTTTGGTCTTAAGAATTTACTTGGTGAATTGGTTTATAAGAATGTTAGTAAGGAAGATGTTTTGAAGGATTTTTCTTACGAGGTGAATGTTTATAAGACTGAGAGATATGAGAATTTGCCTGATAAGGTTGAGCTTAAGAAAGATATTGAAAAGAATATTGAGTCGAAGAAGAAATATAAGCTTAAATCTGTTATTTAGGTATTTTATGCAGTATTTTTGTGGTTATTCTTGAGATATTGAATGCGTTAAGTCTACCGCCCCTAACCCTCCTTATCAAGGAGGGGAATGCTTAAGCACCGAACGCGTTGTTGTCGAAAATAGCCGTTTGGGATATTTTATCCCCTCCTTGATAAGGAGGAAAATTCTTTTAGTCCCCCTCCTTGATAAGGAGGGGTTAGGGGCGGTAGACTTAACGCATTCTGAAATTTACTAAAAAAATAATAGATAAAATTATCACATCTTTCATTACAACATTATAATATTGCCACACCATGCATCTAGCAGACAACCAACTAAACCAAACCCTAAAAATCTGCAAAAGAGCCTTCCTTTATGTAGTATTCTTCGGTTTCATCGTCAGCTTTTTAACCTTAGCAACTTCAATTTATTCCCTACAAGTTTTTGATCGCGTATTATCTGGTGGAAGCTATGAAACCTTGATAGCGCTTACGATAATCATGATTGTCTTTTCTGCTGTTCTAAATTTTATTCAAGGAATCAGATCTTCAATAACCCACAAAATAGCAGAACATCTTGATAAAAAACTTGCCTCTTTAGCAATAGATTTATCTTTCACATCTTTAAAAAATGATAATTCCAAACAAACAATTAGCCAGAATGTTAGAGATTTACACACTTTAAAAAACTTTATTTCTAGCCCAAATCTAATTAGCGCGATTGATGCGCCGTGGTCTTTAATTTTTATTTTGGTGATATTTAATATTCATCCTCTTTTGGGTGTAATTATTTCAGTTGGAGCGCTTTCCTTGTTGTTTCTGGCATGGATAAATGATCTTCTAACTAAAAAATTATCCGCCAAATCTTCTGAAATTTCTGCCATTTCTTACAAAGAATTAGATGTTATGAGCAAGAATGTTGAAGTAATTGCGGCAATGCACATGAAGGATAATCTGATCAAAAATTGGCACGAAATTCACGATAAAAATCTAAAACTTGCAGCAGAGTTAAATTACAAAGCCAACCTAATATCAAACTTTACAAAATTTATCCGCGGTTTGATTTATGTGCTGACAATCGCTTTTGGTGCTGCTTTGGTAATCACTAATAAAATGAGTTCGGGCGGCATAATTGCTTGTTCAATCTTATCAGCAAAAGCTTTAGCGCCATTTGATGCAGCAATTTCTTTATGGAATGGAGCCCTTTCTGCAAAAAAAGCCTATGAAAGGTTAACTAATTTGATTAAAGAGAATTACAGTAAATCAGATAAGATTTCTTTGCCTTGCCCACAGGGAAATATTGATATTGAGAAGCTTGGATATGTCTCATCAAAAAATTCTAAACCGATTATTAGGGCTGTTAATATTGCAATTCCTGCTGGTGATATTGTGGCGGTGATTGGACCAACTGCGGCAGGAAAAAGTACTTTAGCAAAATTAGCTGTGGGAATAAACAAGCCTACAACTGGTGCAATAAGGTTGGATGGTGCTGACCTATCACATTGGAGGGATGAAGAATTGGCAAATTACATTGGATATTTGCCGCAAGATATTGAGTTATTTAATGGTAGCATCAAAACTAATATTGCCCGCATGAATAAAAAATCTGATGATAAAAAAGTGATTGAAGCAGCAAAATTGGCTTGTGTTCATGAGATGATTTTAAAACTTCCCAAGGGCTATGAAACAGATATTGGAATTTGGGGATCAAATACTTCTGCAGGGCAAAGGCAAAGAATAGCATTAGCCAGAGCCTTTTACGGCGATGTTAAATTTGTAGTTCTTGATGAGCCAAATTCTAATCTTGATCAAGAAGGTGATGCAGCTTTGGTTAATTGTTTAAAATTTGCTAAAGAGAAAAAAACTACAGTTCTGATAATTTCTCATCGTCAGCAAGTTTTGGAAGCTGTGGATAAGATTTTGGTTTTATATGACGGAGAGGCTAAGTTTTTTGGGCTTAGAGATGAGGTTTTAGAGAAGTTGAAAGTCAAACCGTAACTAAGAATTTGCTTAACGCAAAGCCGCACCATAAAATTTCACAACCGCATCAACAACCTTCTTCCCAATAACATCAATCTCTTGGGAAGTTAAAGTTTTTTCTATTGGTTGAATTTTAATTCTCAAAGCCACAGATTTCTTATCTTCTGGAATATTTTTACCACTAAAAATATCAAAAATATTCACTTCTTTTATCAGTTGTTTATCGCAATTAGAGATGGTTTTAACTAAATCTCCAATGGCTTGGTCTTTATTTACCAAAAAGGCAAAATCTCTTTCAACAATTTGTAAATCATTCGCAGCAAAGCTTTTACGCGAAGTTGGTTTGGAAGTTTTTGGTAAATTATCAATGATGATTTCAAAAACATTAACGCAATTTTTAAGATCAAATTTTTTGGCAATTTTGGGATGAATTTCGCCAAAATATCCAATCAGATTTTTACCTAATTTTAAAGCAGCAAAGCGATGAGGGTGATAATATTTAGGAGCTTCTTCATTACTTATTTGTAAGCTTTCAGGGCGAATATTAAAAATTTCCATCACATTCAAAAAGTCTTTTTTAACATCAAAAATATCAAAATCTCTTTGATCTTTGTAATGATCTTGTTCTTTATTTTTACCAGCACGAATACCACTAACCATAAGCTTTTGTTCGCTTTCTGTGGTTCCTGAAAAAACTTTTCCAATTTCAAAAAGAGAAAGATCAGAGAAGTTTCTTAAAGAATTTTTGCGATAAGATTCAAGAAGTCCGATTACAAGATTAGGACGCATGTAGTTCAGCTCAATGCTGATTGGGTTTGCTAAAATTAATTTGTCATTTTTTGTGGAAAAAAGGTCAACCAAATTTTCATCACAAAATGACCAATTGATCGTTTCAATCAAACCTGTTGAAGCAAGAGCAACCTTGGTTTGACGAATTTGATTACTAGAAATTATGATTTCGTTAGATTCTAATTTTTGAGGAATTATTTTGTCATAGCCAAAAATTCTAGCTATTTCTTCAACTAAATCTTCTGCCTGTGAAATATCGTGGCGGTTGCTTGGAGGAGTAATTAGAAATTTATTTTCAGAAGTTTTTTCTGCCGTGAAATTTAAATCAGCAAGAATTTGTAAAACCTTATTTTCAGCTATTTCAATTCCGAGTAATTTTTTAATTTTAGTTAAATCAAATTCGATTTTTTTATCTTCTGTTTTTTGATTTCCAACCAGTTTTATTTCAGCAACTTCACCACCACAAATCTCAGTAATTAAATGAGTAGCAAACTCAATTCCAGCAATGCAGCTGTTAATGTCAACTCCCCTTTCAAAACGATAACGAGCATCGCTTAGAATGTTTAATTTGCGTCCCACATAAGCAATTGTTGAAGGGTTAAAAAATGCAGATTCTAATAAAATTTCCGTAGTTTCTAAACCACAAGATGAGTTATTTGAGCCAATGATTCCAGCAATTCCAATTGGTTTTTCAGCATCAGAAATTACTAAAATTTTTTCATTTAAAATAAATTCATCATTTTTTAATGAGATAAATTTTTCAGAATTTTTAGCAAAACGAATGTTCACCACGCCTTTTATTTTAGAGGCATCATAAGCATGCATTGGACGATTTAAAGTTATCATCACAAAATTTGTAATATCAACAATTGCTGAAATTGAATTCATACCAACTGAAGTAAGTTTATCTTTTAACCATTTTGGTGATTCGCAATTTTTAACATTTTTAATATGACAAAAAGCTGCCAGATTACAGGATTCAACTGCCTCATTAGTGACTTGAATTTGTGAAGAAAATTGCTGCGATATTTTTTTAACTTCAAGATTTTTTAATTTTCCAATACCGCTTGCTGATAAATCGCGGGCAATGCCATAAATTCCTAAACAATCTCCACGATTTGGCGTAACATTAATTTCAATTACAGCGTCATTAAGGTCATAAATATCAGTGATTTTGGTGCCAATTGCGTGTTTCTCATCAATTTCAATAATGCCTTCAGAATTTTCACCAAGACCAAGTTCGCTTGCTGAACAAAGCATTCCACTACTTTCAACTCCAGCTATTTTAGCTTTTTTAATCACCATTTGATTGGTTGGAATGATTGATCCAATTGGTGCAAAGGCAACTTTAAGACCAGTTCTAGCATTGGTGGCACCGCATATTACTTGCAAAGGTGTTACATCAAAAGCGGTTTGAACTTGGCAGATTTTTAATTTGTTAGAATTTTCGTGAGGTTTGGCTTCAATAATTTGAGCAACTGAAAAATAGCTAAGAGTTTTGCTTTTATCTTCAACTTTTTCTACTTCAAGACCAATATTGGTGAGTGAGGCGCAGATTTCATCAAGTGAGGAGGAAGTGTCTAAATATTCTTTAAGCCAAGATAAGGTGAATTTCATGAGGATTTAGTTTGGGGTATTTATGGACCCCGCAACAAGTGCGGGGTTGCAGTCAAAAAAGTTGTCATTTTGAGCGTAAGCGAAATATCTCATGAGATCCTTCACTTCGTTCAGGATGACCGAAGAACATTAACTATACAACTTTCTCAAAATTTTGAGTTGCTTGTGATAAAATGTGATCACTATGTTTTTTGTCTAAACCTGATTTAGCTTCAGCCTCAACAGCTTTTAAAGCAGTAGAAACAATTGAGTTTTTAATATCTCTAATAGCTCCTTCTTCAGCGTTTTTAATTCTGTTTTGAGCGGCAGCAGTTTTTTTATTAAGCTCTTCAGAGATAGATTTTTGAGCATCGATTAAAAATTGATTAGCTTCAATTTCAGCATCTTTAAGCAATTTTTCAGAGTAAGATAAAGATTCTTTGTAATAAGCTTCAGCTGCTGCAAGAAATTTAGCTGCTTTCTCTTTCATTTCTTTTGCGGCTAAAATTTCTTCGGCAATTTCTTTTGATTTTTGATCAAGAGATTTAGTAATTTTAGGGCCAACATATTTTATAATTAAGCCGACAAAGGTAAGGAAAGCTATGGCAAGCCAGAATTTTTCGTTGAACATTTTTTAGAATTTAAGAAATATTGAAAAGTTTTGATTTGATATTTTTTGTCAAATCTTGAATTGCTAATTGGCTTTGAGTATGAGTGGAAGCGATAAAATTCTTTAAATCTTCTTGAGATTTTTTAGTAATTATTTCGATTTTTTCTTTTAACTCTTCAGTTAATTTTTCTCTTTTTGAAGAGGCTGCTTTAGTGGCTTCCTCAAGTTTTTCTTGATATTCCTTAGTAGCTTTCATTCTTAAGGCAACAGTTTTAGAACTAATTTCATCAATAGCTTGGTCAAGTTGATTAGCTTGTAAAGTATCAGAATCAATAACTGACTTTCTTTCTTTAAGAATATCGCGAATTCTTGGTAATATTATGTTGCTGACAAAATAATAAAGAATGGCGAAACATATGGTAAGCCAGAAAATTTGTGAGCTAAAATATTGAGGATCAAATTGCGGCATTTTATTTAGAAATTAGGTGAGGGCAGGTTTGTGCCAGTCAAATTTTAATGCTAAGTCCGCACTCAAATTATTTTAAATGCGAACCTTAGCTTAAGTATTAATTAAACAAGATCAAGAAAGCTAAAAGTACCGCAAAGATACCCATGGCTTCAGCAAGACCAACTGCAATGTAAATGTATTTTTCAATTTTTGGAGCTGCAGAAGGATTTCTAGCAATGCTGTTGAAAAAAGCGGTAAAGATGTTACCAATTGCCATAGCTGCACCAGCCATGCCAATTGATGTTAATCCGATACCGATATATTTTAAAGATTCTAATGCCATTGCTGGTTCTACTGGTAATACTGGTTCCATGTTTTTTACTTTTTTAGATTAAATTTTTGAGAAATTCTTGACGAAATATCTCAATCGAATACCGCACATCTGCTTGTTTCTTCCTGTATGTTGGACTTCTTTTTGTAAGTGGCGTTACTTATTCAACCATTATAACAAGCTAAGGTTAAATTCTTTAATGTTCTTTAACTACATCGCCCAAATAGGCGCAAACTAAAATTGTAAAAATGTAGGCTTGTAAAGCTGAAACGAAAAGTTCAAAGCCAGTTAAAACAATGCTAAATAAGAATGGAAATATTCCCAAAACAACTCCAAGAGAAAGAATGAAGCCAGCAACTACTTTAAGCAATACATGTCCCGCAACCATGTTAGCAAAAAGACGAACTGATAAAGTTATAGGTCTGATTAAAAAAGAAAAAAATTCAATTACAAAAATTAAAGGAGCCATCCACATTGGAACTCCACTTGGTAAAAACATGTGAAGAAAGCCCATAAAACCATTTCTACGAATTGCAAAAATTGTAACTGTTGTGAAGGCGACTAAAGCTAAAGAAAGAGTAACGATGATTTGGCTTGTAGCTGTGAAACTATAAGGAGTTAAGCCAAGAAAATTAGAAAGTAAAATAAAGATGAAAAGGGTGAATACTAATGGAAAAAATTTATTTCCTTCATTGCCAATTCCAGCTTTAACTGTTTCCATGACGAAATTGTAAATTGATTCAGCAAATACTTGTAATTTTGAAGGAAGCAAAGATTTTTTTCTGGTGGCAAAAAGCATAAAAACAATTGAAAATGCAGTTGCTAAAACCATATAAAGAGCTGAATTAGTAAAGCTGATATCAAATGATCCAAAATTTAGATCAATAATATTCTGTACTTTAAATTGGTCTAAAGGACTATGTTTTTCGTGAATCTCTGCTGACATTTTAAAATTTGTTGGATTTTTAGAGTTTGCATGAAATGCTTTTACTTCAGCGCAATTGAACCTTGAACCATTGTTTTGGTAGTTTACAAAGTGGGCGATAAAATATTTTTAGTCATGAAAAAGTCAAGTTATGAATTGTAATAAGTTTGGTAACTATCCATTCTCATCATTAATAAATTTTCTAAAACCTTTGGTCGAGCATAGTCGAAACCATTGGAAGGTTTTTGCTGTGGACTTAAATCAAGGCAAAAAACTTCCAATGGTTTCGACTATGCTCGACCAAAGGTTAAGTAAAGGGATGTTTCTGCCTCTATTCACAATTCTATTTCTTCTATCAAGTAACTCTTTTGCTCAAGAATTACAGGTAAAATTTCAAGATTGGAGTGTTTTTAAAACTAAAAGAGGCGACAAAGAATTGTGTTATATGGTTTCAACTCCTATAAAAGAAATAGGAAATTATCGCAAAAGAGGTGAGTCTTATTTTTTAGTAACCAATATTCTTAACGATGCTGACGAGGTAAGTATTTCTTCTGGGTTTTTTTATAAAAATAAATCAGATATTGAGCTTTCTTTTGGATCGAAGAAATTTTATCTTTTTCCATATTTAATGTTGGCTTGGGCTCATGATAAAAATGATGATATTGATATTATTAAACAGATGCAAAAATCAGAGGAAATTATTGTGACTGGGGTTTCAAAAGATGGTAAAGCTGCTAGCGATACTTATTCTTTGATTGGTTTTGTGCAGGCTTATGCTAAAATGAAGGATATTTGTCAAGGTTATTCCCAGAGTTATTTCGTTGGTTATTCTAAAAATGATTTAAATGGGGTGAAAGAATAATATGAAGGCTCTAACAATTATATTAGTGATTTTTATCGTAGTTCTTTCGCTGATCTTAATAACTCGTCTGATTTTTGCGATTCTTCTTCGCCATACTTATAACAATTTGAAAAAAATTAAATCTTTAAGCAAAAAGGTTTATAACAAAAAGAGAAAAAAATATATTAAAGAAGAGGATGAGCGAAAGATAGAGAAGATAGAATTTCCTAAAGCGCATTCAGCTGTGAAGGCAGAAATGAAGGCTAAAGGGGGAGATAATAGAAGTAAAAGTGGCAGTTACGAGATAATCAATTCAAGCGAAAGAGCGCGTGATAGAAAAGAGCTAAATGACATTAATATTGTAGATATTATAAAGCCGGTGGGTTTTTGGACTTCAATGATTTTAGGGCAGAAATTGACTTACTTGATTCAATCAGCACAAATTTTGAATAAGAGAGGTGATAAAGGTTTTTGGGCTAGTATGATTGAGGCTAAGGAAAGAGCGGCTGGGAAACAACATAGTAGAGGAAGGTAATTATGATTTTATCTAAAGAAGAAAAAATACAAATCGATTTTCAGAAGGCCTTATCTTTACATCAAGACGGAAAATTAGACGAAGCTCAATTAATTTATTACGAGATTTTAAAAGTTAATCCAAAACATGCTAATAGTTGGCATTTTTTGGGAGTAATTGCTTATCAAAAAAAAGATCCTCAAAGTTCGATAAATTTAATTAACAAGGCTATCGAAATAAATCCTAATAACGCATCTTTTTATTCTAATCTTGGCGTCGCTTTAATGGAGCTTAAAGAATTGGATTCAGCTTTTGATAATTACAGTAAAGCAATTGAGTTAAATTCTAATAACCCTGATTTTCATTATAATCTTGGTAATGTTTTAAAAGAACTGGGGAAGTTTGATTTAGCTGTGTTATCCTATAATAAAGCAATTGAAATAAATTCTGATAATGCAAATTATTATTGTAATCGTGCTTATGTTTTAAAAGAACTTAAATTGCTAGATTTAGCTATTATAGACTACGATAAAGCAATTCATTTAAATCCCGATTCCGAAACATATTTGAATTATGGCAATGCATTATTTGAGAGCAAAAATTTTAATGAAGCAATCTTCTGCTATAACAGAGTGATTCAATTAAATTCTGATAATGCTAAGGCTTATCTTAATCTTGCCAATGCACTAAAAGATTCAGGGCAAATTGAATTAGCTATCAAAAACTACGAGAAGGCGATTCAAATAAATCCTAATTTTGTTGAAGCTTACTACAATTTAGGGAATCTTTTATCTGAAACTAAGCAAGTGGAAGTAGCGCTATTTAATTATCAGAAAGCTTTTCAATTAAGTCCAAGTTGTAAATTTTTACTGGGTTACATACTTAATGCAAAAAGTAAAATCTGTGATTGGAGCTCATATGCTCAAGAGATTAGTGATTTAGAGAATAGACTTTTGAAAAAAGAATTGGCTGTGAGTCCTTTTGCAATTTTATCAATTATTGATTCTGCTTCTCTTCATTACTTAGTGGCTAAGATGGCTGTTCAGAAAGACTATCCTTCGATTGATATTTTAGGACCGATACAAAAAAGATCTGAAAGTAAGGATAAAAAAATTCGGATTGGATATTATTCTGCTGATTTTCATAACCATCCAGTGTCACATTTGATGTTAGATTTATTTAAGTCTCATGATAGAAATAAATTTGAACTAATAGCATTCTCTTTCGGTCCTAATATTTATGATGAGATGCGTAGGAAAGTGTCTTCTTCTTTTGATAAATTTATTGATGTTCGATTAAGAAGTGATTTAGATGTTGCTAAATTATCCAGAGAGCTTGGGATTGATATAGCAGTAGATCTACATGGTTTTACTCAAAATATGAGATTAGGAATCTTTGCGGCAAGGTGCGCTCCTATACAAGTCAATTATGTTGGTTATCCAAGTACAATCGGTGCTCCATACATTGATTATCTGATTACCAGTGAGGTTATGGTTCCTAAGGAAAGTCAGAGATATTATTCGGAGAAAATAGTTTATCTTCCTGATATTTATATGGTTAATTGTAAGTACAATATATCAGATGTGGTATATAGCAGAGAAGAATTTTTATTACCAGAAGAGGCTTTTGTTTATTGCTGTTTCAACAATAATTATAAGATTACTCCCAAGGTATTTGATAGTTGGATGAGAATATTATTATCTACTAATGAACAGAATTCCGTTCTTTGGTTATTTGTGGAAAATATGATGGCTGCCACAAACTTGAGAAAAGAGGCAGAGAAAAGAGGGGTTAATTCTGATAGATTAATATTTGCGACTCGTATGCCAATGGAGGAGCATTTAGCCAGACATAAATTAGCAAATCTCTTTTTAGATACTTTTCCCTATGGTGCTCATTCAACTTGTGGAAATTCATTGCGGGCTGGATTGCCTGTTTTAACTTTGATGGGTCAATCATATCCAAGTAGAGTTTCTGCTGCTACATTAAATACGATACAGTTACCAGATCTTATTACTAATAGCTTAGAAGAATATGAAGAGCAGGCAATTGAATTAGCAAAAAACCCTAAGAAACTACAAGACATTAAAGCAAAACTTGCAAGAAACATACCTACTACACCGTTATATGATAGAAATAAATTTACTAAAAGCGTGGAATATGCTTATGAGATTATGTATCGGAGATATTTGGATGGAGAGTCGTGAGCTGATTCTTTACATCAAGAGATATCAGATTTTATCAATTACCGGACAAACAATCGAAGATTTTTTTGTGGAATCTTCGTTAAGAAAGATTGAGTTTGGTTCAAACTCAAATACAAATAAAAAATCATAATTATTTATGACCAAACCTTTAATAATCGCAATTGATGGACCTTCGGCTTCGGGGAAGGGTTCCTTGGCTAAGAGAATTGCGCTGCATTTTGGCTTGCCTTATCTTAATACAGGTGCGCTTTATCGCCTTGTTGCTTGGCGTGTGATGGAGAGAAAAATTGATGTGGATGATTTTGAAAATGAGATTGCTGATTTAGTTAAAAATATTTCTGAAGAAGATTTGGAATTGGAAGAATTATTTAGTGAAAAAGTTGGGGCGGTTGCGTCTGTGATTGCTAAAAATTCAAAATTGCGCGGGGCACTTTTTGATTTTCAGAAGAGTTTTTTGGTGAAAGATAAAAATGGCTGCGTGCTTGATGGGCGAGATACTACGACGGTAATTTGCCCAAATGCTAATTATAAATTTTTTATAACTGCTGATGTTGAAATTAGGACTCAAAGAAGATTTGATCAGTTGATTAAAAAAGGTGATAAAGTTTCTTATGATGAAATTTTAAATCAGTTAAAAAAGCGTGATGAAAATGATTTTAATCGCGCTGAATCTCCTCTTAAAATATCTGCTGACGCGGTTGTAATTGATAATGGTAATTTATCGATTGAGGAAGGTTTTCAAAAAATTCTACAAATAATAGTATCATCTTGAGCGAAAGATCTCTTTAGTTTGTAAGAGATTCTTCACTTCGTTCACAATGACAATTAAATTCAAAATGACAATTAAATAAATATTTAGCTCAAAAAAATGCAAAATTTACAAAAAATAACTCGTTGCTTAATCTCAGTTTCAGATAAATCAGGAATTGTTGAACTCTCTAAATGCTTGGTTTCAAAAGGTGTTGAAATAATTTCAACTGGTGGAACTTCAAAACTTTTAACGCAAAATGGAATTATCAATAAAGATATTTCTGAATTTACAGGTTTTCCTGAAATGATGGATGGTAGAGTAAAAACATTACATCCAAAAGTTCACGGCGCGTTGTTGGCTGTTTTAGATAATAAGGAACATGTTGAAGCGGCAAAACAACATGGAATTGAATCAATTGATTTGCTTGTTATTAATCTTTATCCATTTGTTGAAACATTGGCTAAAACCTCTGACGAAGAAGAAATAATTGAAAATATTGATATTGGTGGGCCAGCGATGGTGCGTTCAGCTTCTAAGAACTTCGCATATAAAACCGTAATTACAGATGCTTCTGATTATCAAGGTTTGATTGCTGAAATGGAGAAAAATTCTAATTCCACTTCTTATGAATTTAGAAAAAATTCTGCGGCGCAAGCTTTCAAAAGAATTGCTGAGTACGATGTGGCGATTGCTGATTATTTTGCTGGAGCAAAAGAAGAATTTATGCTTAAAGGTCATTTAAAACAATCGCTTCGTTACGGCGAAAATTCTCATCAAAAAGCCGCGCTTTATTCAAATACAGAGTCTGGAATTGTTAATGCCAAACAGCTTCAAGGCAAAGAACTTAGCTATAATAATTTAAATGATTCTGACGCTGCTTATAATTTGGTAATGGAATTTTCTGTGCCAGCTTGCGCCGTTATTAAGCACGCTAATCCTTGTGGAGTGGCTTCTGGTGCTAATTTAAACGAAGCTTACAAAAAAGCTTTAGCAGCAGATCCAAAAAGTGCTTTTGGTGGAATTGTGGCATTGAATGGAAAAATTGATGAAGCTTTAGCTGTTGAACTTTCTAAAATGTTTTATGAAGTAATTATTGCTAAAGAAATTGACACAAAAGCTGCTGAAATTCTAGCAGCGAAAAAGAATCTCAGAGTTTTGATTGCTGATTTCAAAAAATCTAATGCCATGCAAGTAAAATCAATATCTGGTGGTTTTTTAACACAAGATTTAGATCAAAAAATAATTACTAAAAATGATTTAGTTAAAGCAAGCAAAACTGCTGCAAGCGAAATTGAAATTGAGCAATTAATTTTTGCTATGTCAATTTGTAAACATGTTAAATCAAATGCAATTGTGGTGGTTAAAGATTTTCAAACGGTTGGCTTGGGCGCTGGTCAAACCAGCAGAGTTGATGCTTGTGAAATTGCTTGTAAAAAAGCTGCAGAATTTTTAGATGGAGAAGTTGTGGTTGATAAAGCTAAAGGTGGTTTTTTAGCTTCTGATGCCTTTTTTCCTTTTGATGATAATATTGACATTGCTTCAAAATATGGTATAAAGGCAATAATTGCACCAAAAGGTTCAATTCGTGACGAAGAAGTTATCGCCAAAGCTAATGAAAAAGGCATCGCGCTTTATTTCATTGAAACTAGGCATTTTAAACATTAAAAGAAATTAATTATGTCAGTATCTAACTTAGATAATCAGCCAACTTTATTATCAGGAATGTCGCAAGATGATATAGAGACGATTAAGTCTGTTAAAGAGCAGCTAATGAAAAAGACTACTTTAAGTGGAAAGCCTGAGGCAACAGTTGTAAGTGCGAAGGATGATTCAAAATCTAAGAAAATTCAAGAATTTAAGCAAGAAGTTAAAGAGGTGAAAGAAGATGATTTTAATATTTCTAAAATAAAAGATGAAGCAAGTGGATATGATTTGGGTGCTCGCGAAAAATTAGAAAAAGAAATAGCAAAAGGCAAGTCATTGGGGTTGGATGTTTCAGCATTGGTGCAAAAGCTTGAAAAAATGATTGCAGCGATGGAAAGAGAAAAAGCGTCGAATGCTGATTCTAAGGAAGTTGAAAAAATCTCTCCGATTAATAATTATGTTTCAAGTGAAATGGATCATCCACGTAATTTGGCTGAATTGAAAAAAGAAGCTTTTGAATTATTTAATGAGTTATTGTCAAAAGGTGTTATAGAGATATTTAAGATGGCTTCAGGCTTTATAAATTCTGATGATGGTGTTAATAAGGTTGAGGTAAATCGTGATAATGTTTATATAGTTAGTAAAACTGCAAATAGTGAACAACTAGATGAGGTTGAAAGATTGCTTAAGATTAATAAAGAAATTCATGAGAGATCACCGAAAGATGATCTGATGGAACATTTTGCCGAGAAGTTTGAAAATGGTAAGGTTGCTCAAGTTTATTCTTGTTTGGCTTACAAACACCATAGTGAAGAAACTGATCTTAGAAAACTTTCTTCTGAGGAGCGGTTTAAAATGAGAGAATTGTTTGAAAAAAATCCAGACAATTTTAAAATATGTACTCATGCTGTTGGTGGTGATAAGGAAACAGTTACTCGTTTAATTGAAGAAAGTGAAACGGTTCTTTCAGAGAATTTTTTTAAATCTAAGTCTTCCCAAAGAGATCCTCAAGCAGCTGATATGTTTGGTATCCCTGTTAAAGAAAATGCCAACGATGTTCCATCTCCATCAATAGTACTGGCTAATGCAATTAATTTGGTTGAAAGTATTACTCAGATTGGTATTAATTTTGCGCAAAATGCCAACAATATTCAGTTTTCATCAGTAGCATCAAATGCAATTAATTTGGTTGAAGGTATTGCTATGCAGATAAATGAAAATTTAAATGATCAGAGCTTTGTTGAAAGAATGAAAAATCAGAATGCATCAGGTAATAAAAATAATGCGAGATAGTTATAAGTTAAATAATATTAATAGGGAGGTTTTATGATAAGATTTTTAATAATTTTTTTAATTATAACATTTAATTCTCATAATTTATTTGCTTTACATGATGTAAAAGATGGTTTTTATGTTGGTCTAGATGCGTCAAAAAATAATGAGAAAATTGGTAAGATTGATAATTCGGTTGCTCAAAAAAAAGTCGAAGAAGACCGCTATTATGGATATAAATTCGGTGGTAGTGGTTTTTTTGTGGCACCAGAAGTTTTTGCAGAAAAAAATAAAAGTACCGCATCGCATAGTTTTTATGGTACTGATCAAAGCAAGATATTGGGTCAAACAAGTATTTCTAAAGCAAATTCTAATTATAATTTAAAGGCCAATATCGGATATGATTTTAACAAACATCTTTCTGGTTTTATAACTTATGACATTGTGAAGTTTTCTTATAATTCAAATCTAGGAATTTCTTCTCTAGCAGCTAATAGAGCCTATAATAGTGGTGTTATAGGCATTGGTTCACAAATAAATTTTTCCAATAGTTTTGGTGTGAAGGTTTTATATAGTCAGCAGCAATTTGAGAATAACAGCGCCACTGGAGGTCAGATTAGGTCTGATATTATTAAGTTGGGGACTGTTTACAGTTTTTAAGAATTCAAAACTTCTAAAACTTTTTTATGCAATTCTTCATTAGCACAAGCCACCAGCCTAACATCAGATTTTAATTCCAAATCATTTCCCCGCCAATCACTTACAACTCCGCCAGCCATTTCAATTATTGGTAATAAAGCTGCATAATCATAAACTTTTAATCCTGGGTCAATTACAATATCAACAAATCCTGATGCCAGAGATGCGTAAGAATAACAATCTCCACCATAAATAATGCCACCAATTTTCTGATATTTTGTTAGGCTGGAAAGTTTTTTGAGCAGTAATTCATCTTTGTCTTTAAAATAAAAAGGTGAGCTTGAGCAAAGTACCGCATCCGATAAATTACGACAATTTCTGGTTTGAATTTTTTGACCTTGAAACCATGAGCCTTCACCAGTTATTCCCAGCCATCTTTCGCCCGTAATGGGCTGATTCATAATTCCCAAAATTGGTTTATTTTTATAAGCTAAAGCAATTAATGTGCCAAAAATTGGGCGACCAATAATAAAAGACGAAGTGCCGTCAATTGGATCTAAAATCCATTTATAATCAGAATTTTCATTGTGATTGCCAAATTCCTCGCCAATAATTCCATGAGTTGAAAATTTTTTGGTAATTTCTTCTCTTATAACTTGCTCAATTTCGCGATCTGCCTTGGTTACAGGGCTGTCATCTTCTTTAGCAATTTCGCCATTTGGTAAGCGAAAATATTTTTTAGCAATTGCAGTTGAAATATCGGCTAAGTAATTGGCAAAATCAGTGATTTCTTTTGTAATCATTTTATTAAAAAACTGTGGATGAAAAAAAATTAAAGTGTGTAAATATAAATATTGATTTTAAAACTAATTCAAAAAAATTTTTATGAAAGAAAGAATCGCTATAATTTCTGGCTTCAGATCTCCAATGGGAAAAGCTGGTGGGGTTTTAAAAAAACTAACTGCTCACGATCTTGGTGCCAGAATTGCTAAAGAAGTGGTTTTGCGTTCAAAAATTGATCCACAAAAAATTGATGAAGTTATTGTGGGAAATGTTGCTCAACCAGGAGATGCGGCAAATATTGCTCGTGTAATTATGCTTAAAGCGGGTCTTCCTGAAAAAATTCCTGCTTTTACGGTGCACAGAAATTGCGCTTCTGGAATGGAGGCGATTACAGTTGGTGCAGCAAAAATTTTAAATGGTGAATCTGAAATTATTTTGGCTGGTGGTGTGGAATCAATGAGTAATATTCCACTTATGTTCAATAAAAAAATGACCAATCTTTTTGCTAATCTTTTTAAAGCAAAAACAATTGGGCAAAAATTATCTGCTTTATTAAGTTTTAGACTTAGCTTTTTACAACCAATAATTGGCTTGACTCAAGGCCTAACCGATCCAGTTTCGGGTTTAATAATGGGTTGTACTGCAGAAAATGTTGCTAAAGATTTTAAAATTACCAGAAGGCAACAAGATGAATTTTCTGCCATGAGTCACAATCGCGCCGAAGCTGCAACTGCTAATGGAATTTTTAAAGAAGAAATCATTCCAGTTTTTAATAATGATGAAAAAAATTCTTTGATGATTGAAGAAGATGAGGGAATTAGAAATGGTCAAACAGTGGAAGCTTTGTCTAAATTAAAGCCATATTTTGAAAAAGTTACAGGAACTGTAACGGTTGGTAATGCTTCACAAATTACTGATGGCGCGGCTTTTGTAATTTTAATGAAAGAGTCAAAAGCTAAAGAACTTGGTTATAACCATGAAAATGGCTTGCTTGGCTATATTCGTGATTATGCTTACGCTGGTTTAGACCCTTCTCGTATGGGTTTAGGGCCAGTTTTTGCTTCAGCAAAATTATTTGACAAAACTGGTTTATCACTGAAAGATGTGGATTTAATTGAGCTTAATGAAGCTTTTGCAGCTCAAGTAATTGGTTGTCAAAAAGCTTTTGCCTCAAAAGAATTTGCTAAAAAACATTTTGCAAAAGAAGAAGCTTTAGGTGAAATTAGTAATGACATTTTAAATGTGAACGGTGGTGGTGTGGCTCTTGGTCATCCAGTTGGTATGACGGGAACTAGAATTATTATTCACTTGCTTAGAGAGTTAAAAAGACAAGGTAAGAATCGTGGTCTTGCAACTCTTTGTATTGGCGGTGGACAAGGTGGTGCGGTGGTTGTGGAAGTGAATTAAAATTACTGAACTTGTGTTATATCTACCGCCCCTAACCCCTCCTTATCAAGGAGGGGGAAAAGCATTCCTCTCTTTATCAAGGGGGACTAAAGCATTCCCCTCCTTGATAAGGAGGGGTTAGGGGCGGTACTCGTCACAAACTCGGAATAAAATTATCAACAAACTAAAAAACAAAAACATGAATATCGAAAAAATCTCAATTGGCAAAGACGCTCCAAATCAAATAAATGTTATCATTGAAGTACCAATGAATTCTTCTGATCCAGTAAAATATGAAATGGATAAAGATTCTGGTGCAATTTTTGTTGATCGCTTTATTGCCACTCCAATGTATTACCCATGCAATTATGGTTTTATTCCACACACTCTTTCAGAAGATGGCGACCCAATTGATGTATTGGTGGTTTCAGATTTTCCAGTTATTTCTGGTTCAGTAATTGCTGTAAAACCAGTGGGAGTTTTGATTATGGAAGATGAAAAAGGTATGGATGAAAAACTTATCGCAGTGCCTGCAAAAAAACTAAATTCACAATTTGAAGCGGTAGAATCTTACAAAGAATTACCAGAAAATTTGATTAATAAAATCAAACATTTCTTTGAACATTATAAAGATTTAGAAAAAGGTAAATGGGTGAAAGTTACTGGTTTTGAAGATGCTGCAAAGGCTAAACAATTAATTTTAGAGGCAATTGATAGAGCAAAAAAATAATATCATCAAGAAAAATTCTCCATTTAAGGCATTTTCTTTAATTGAGACTGTCGCAAAATCCCCACAATAAACTATAAAAAAATCTCTTAAAGAAATCTAAAAACTTCTTGCCACTAAACCTAATTTATTTAAAATAATAACCAGTTTAAGCCTTTGTTTATCTGCTTCTAA
>Ga0214919_10004454_pt1 | contig 20495 bp, 29 predicted proteins | sample LL1503_MetaG_FD_177994 | JGI IMG/M metagenome (GOLD analysis project Ga0214919, IMG submission 177994) | Freshwater microbial communities from Lake Lanier, Atlanta, Georgia, United States - LL-1503 | ecosystem: Environmental > Aquatic > Freshwater > Lake | place: USA: Georgia | collected... | reverse complement strand
GCAATGCCCAGATGCAGTGGTGTTAGGATTTACCATGGCAGATAGGATTGAATTTAAGACTACAAATTTTACATACACTAAGAACAAATGGTACAGTAGCAAACATGACGGCCACATGAACGCAGATGAAAAACTAGCAGTTGATTATTATCAAGCCACAGTATGTCAAGAAATGATGTTGTTCAAAAGTTTTTTAACAGTTAGAAGTTTGTTGTTAACTTGTGAGAAACAAAAAATACCATATGCGTTTACTTTAAATGGACTTTGGGATTCAAGCACTAAATGTCTAATAGATGAACCTTGGAAAGCCATTTACGAAAATGAAATTATGACATTAGGTGAATTTGCTAAACACCAAACTCCAACTACGTTTGCTGGATATTCAAATTGGAAAGCCAGTCCAGGTTTTCACGTAGATGATCCTGCTTGGCAAAAAAGATTTGCCCAAGAGGTAAGAGAAATATTACAACAACCCATTGACAATACTATACAAATAGTATAAAATAAAACCATGCGCATACTAACACTAGATAACTCTCCTTACGATCTAGATCATCTGCCCGAACAGGTAGAAGACATGAGATTTGCAATACTAGACAATTCAGATCCTGCCAATCCAGACTATCATTATATTCCATTAATCTTTTTGGAAAGTTTTAATGCACCTGCACTGGTGCTACAGATAGGTACCAACAGAATTCGAATGCCTGTAGACTGGCAAATACTCATTGGAGAACCTGATGTGGGCGACTTAGAAATACTGCCATTAACGTCAATCAATGATCGCGGATTTAGAGCATTCCAATTCAACCCATTAAGCAGTTTCCGTCCCTCCTTTCCTAACATAGAAATTGTAGACGTGTATCAAGAAGTGGCTTGGTATGCACCCAAACTCAAGAACGGACAGATGTTGTGTGTGCCCATAGACGACAGTTCAACTCCGGACTGTGTGTACTTTGTAAAAGACGTTAGTCGTAACTGCGAGATCGTGGACTATAATAAAGCGTGGTAGATAATGGGACAACTCAAGCCAGGTGCCACTTACATATACGAAAGAGCCGACGGTGTGGTGTACGCTCGCGAGTCAGGCGCTGATCCCAGTACCCGAAAAGTAGTAGGATACGAAAACGGTCGTGAGTATGATCCCATAAACGGACACCGTATTGACTATGACTCAAGAACCAGCGACGGAAGACCCTTGCGTGATCACATGTTAGAAGACCAACTGTGGGGTGAGATCCGTCGAGAGGCCCGCACCAATCCCACTTTACAAGACGCACTGGAACGTGCTATAATGATCTATCAATTGAGCAAAGAAAATGAGTGACAAACTAAACATTGCTAATGAGATGCGTATGTTTGACCGCAAGGTCAGAACATTCTATGACGATCTTACCGCAGAAGAAAAGAAAAAGTTTTCAAACTATCTCATGATACGCTGGGGCTCAGCCGTAGAAGGATCACGTGAACTGCAAGAGTTCTATGTAATCGCTACCAATGAACGATTGAACAAACACTTCTTTGATGTAGCCAAGCATCCTGGCCTACAATGGCTCATGGCCACAAGCGTGAGTCCAGGGCTGGGTACACCAAGACATCCGTGGATCGCCCCTAAAAAGAAAGAAGCAGGTCTCAGCGCCAAACGCAAAGCATTAGTGGCCATGTATCCAGACTACAAAGATGACGAAATAGATGTCATGTGCCAAATCACAACACAAAAAGAAATAGACGAGTACAACAAGCAAGCAGGTAATGAAAAGAAATGACATTCACGTGCGAGTATTGCAAGAAAACATTTGCTAGAGAAACTAGCATAGCAGTTCATGCATGTGAACCCAAGCGCAGACGTTTGAGCCGAGATGAAGCAGGTGTGCGTATGGGTTTCCAGGCCTATATCAAGTTCTATGAAACCATGCAAGGCTCGGCCAAAAACAAAACATACGATGACTTTTGTGACTCGCCTTACTACAGAGCATTTGTGAAATTTGGCAACTACTGTGTGAACACTAGAGTGGTGGCGCCAGATCGTTTCATGGCCTGGTTACTGAAAGCACAAAAGAAAATTGATCATTGGTGCAGTGACAAAGTTTACACAGAGTATCTTGTGGAATACCTGCGTGTGGAAGCAGTGGCAGATGCCTTGGCTAGAGCAGTAGAATACAGCATGCGTTGGGCAGAAGAAACAGGTAATCCTGCACATGATTGGTTGCGCTATGGCAATACCAATGCCTTATGTTATGCTGTCACAGCAGGACGCATTTCACCTTGGGTGATCTACAATAGTGAATCAGGACAAAAGTTCTTAATTGAGTTAAGCACAGAACAAGTACAAATGATATGGCCCTACATTGACTCAGATGCTTGGCAACGGAAGTTCTCAAACTATCCAGCGGATCAAGAGTATGTAAAAGATATATTAGCAAAAGCAGGATGGTAACATGATCAAGAACCTAAACCCCGGAAGTGGCATAAGCATTAACAATAACCACAGTACCTGGCCTAGTTTTTACAACACAGTTACTAGCACAGGAAACGGTTTGGTGGGACAACTTCGCTACAATGGCAGCAGTCAAAACCTAGAGGTCTATGACGGTAACTCATGGATACTGATGAATTCAGCGTATCCAACTATTGAACTTGCTCCGCATGTGCAGGCCGTGGTGGCCTGGGCACAGACAAAGATGGCCGAAGAATCACGCATGAGAGAACTGGCCGCAAAGCATCCTAGTGTAGCAGACGCACTTGAAGCACTGAAGCGAGCCGAAGAGCAAGTTCAGATTGTGACAGCATTGGTGCAAGAATAATGCAACATCCATTGATCTACTGCAATGGCGATAGTTACAGTGATGAAAACTATCACCCAACATTGAAAAATAAAACATATGCACATGTGATTGGTCAATATTTACAAGGATTTACTATCAACAATGCAATACGTGGCAGTTGTAATAGACGCATCATAAGAACCAGCATTCATGATTTAGTGCATCAAAGAAAGTTAAATCCCGATCAAAAAATAATTGCATTAATAAGTTTGTCTTTTGAACTTCGAAGTGAGATTTGGATAGATAACATTGTACCACAGACTGTGGTTGAGTCAAACTTTCGAACGCACTTGTTTTCAAGAGAAGTAAATTGGCGCGAACTACTGTTGGCAAACAAAGATATCGATCCAACTGGACCCAAGAGTAGAATTGACCAAGAGTTTTTTGACAGTTACAGCAAAGGTCGTGCTTACTTTTACAGTCCATATGCAGAAAGAACAAATTTATTGTGCGATTGTTTGATGTTTCAATCCTTGATGAATCAACTGAATATACAGTTTTTGATGTTTCAAGGACCAAAGGCAGAAAAATTGCAACAAGAATATCTATTAGATTTTTTTAAATCGAATCTCAACAACGAGAACTTTTTTGATTTTGAGACATTTGGTTTTGCAAGTTGGTGTCACCAACAAGGTTTTGATCCATTAGATTACAAAGATCGGCCCAACATTGGACACTACGGGCCAGACGCACATAGGGCATTTGCAGAACAAATTCTTATACCACATTTACAAAAAATATGAGCGCAGATATTGACATAGATTTTGGTAACAGAGAGTTGGTGCTGAAATTAATTCAGCATACTCCGGCACGACAAAGCAATGGGCAAAAACACAACTCAGGGATCTATGTCACAGACATACCACAAGATCCCATTAACCGCTGTGCGGCATTGGATTATGAAACTGCTGAACAGCGCGGTTACTTCAAATTGGACTTTTTGAACATGAGTGTGTACAGTCTGATAAAGGATCCTGCACACTATGAATCAATGTTGACCGCAACACCACCTTGGCAACGACTGTGGTCTGATCCGGAGTGGGCAAGGCAACTTGTACACGTAGGGAATTACACTGACCTTTTGGCACACATGAAGCCAGATTCGATACCTAGAATGGCGGCATTTATATCTATTATTCGTCCGGGCAAGGCACATTTACAAAAGAAACCATGGACAGAAGTATTTGCGTCAGTATGGAACGGAGATGACTCAAAAGGCTATACATTCAAAAAGAGTCATAGTATTTCTTATGCGGCTCTAGTGTCCTTGCATATGAATCTGATTAATCAACCCGACGAACAAGTGTAATACTCTTTCTTTTGCTCTTCTTGCGAGCAATGTCATTCAAACTGCACACAGGGCCGTGCAAGATTTCTAAGTCTTTGTTGGCAAATGTTCTCAACGTAGGACGAAACAGATCCCACTCTCCACGCAGGAATATGTTGATAGGTATACTTCTATTGCTTTCCCACCACCAAGTGTTGGCTAGGTCTATAAATCTGCGCTTTGATTCTTGATCTTGTATTGCTCCAAAGTCGTAGATGGTAGTGATAGCGTCATCTCGATTTTGCACTATGCCCACATATTCATTGCTGGCGTAGATGCACAAGGTTATAAATGGATATTTTTCTGCTAGTTTTTGAAACAAATCACTGCCCATAATTTTTGGTTCGGTTTATTTATACGCAGATATTTTAGGTAAATATTTGGAACTATGTACTCAACCACTGCCTACATTTATCAACAGATCCAAAGAATTTTGCTTATAGACACCGCAGGCGAGGGTGAGGTATTTGTCCGGAGGTGGGAACCAGTGTACGCAAAAAAACTAACAATCAACAAGGGCGTGGACAACGTGATCTTGTTTGAATTCATAAATCAAGATCAAAAACCTGTGAACATCACCGGCAGTACCTTGATGTTTAGATTGATCAACTTGCAAGGCGATGTGCAGTTGCTGGAAAAAGAAATGGTCATACTCAATGCCGCATATGGTCGTGCCAAAGTCACACTCAGTGCCGCAGACACCACAGAACTGCCCACAGAACCTGCCAGTTATTCCATAGACAGAACCAGTGGCAACCTAACAGAAGCAGTATTTGTGGACGCACAAGCACAGGCTCGTGCAGATGTAGACATACAAGATTCAGTGTTACCTGAGTTTGTGCCCAGCCACACAGTAACAGTGCCCACTATATATGGTCCTGAAATTTATGTGAACCCTGTGTATGCCGGCAACTATCCTGATTGGGCACTTAACCCGCCTCCTGTGGGCAATGTACAACCCAATCCCGAACGTTATTCAAGTTTCGTCCCTACTACAGGTTCAAGTTTGACTACATTTCAATTGACCTTTGATCATTACACTGGCAACATCAAAGCCCAAGCGGCAGAAAATTACGAAAGTGTCTGGTATGATGTTACAGATATCTACAGTTACTACAACAAAACAGGTGTGGATTATATCAATGTGCTGGGTTATCATCCCTTATTGCGACTGGATCTCAACAGTTATTCCGGCGCAGAAATTGTGGGTCCTGCCACCGCCAATGCCCAGGCTGCCAATGGTGTTATCACAGGCATCACAGTGACCAATTCGGGCAACGGTTATCTAGCACCACCCAAAGTTTCAATTGTGGGCTTGGGTGCAGGCGCTGTGGCAGAAGCAGAAATTACTGGAGGACAAGTATCGGCCATAAATGTAATAAACGGAGGCCAAGGTTACACCCCCTCTCCTGCTCAGCCTACTGTACCGGCCGCAGTATTCATCACAACAGGGGCTGTAACAGACATCATTTGTAGATGACTTTTAAAAAAATAGTTGGGTTTGGTGATTCATGGATGTACGGAGATGAGTTGTTGGATCCTGTGCTGATCCAACAGCACCCAGATGCGCATAGTTGTTGGCACCAAAACGATCAATACCGTAAGAGTCATAACTTTTTAGGATTGGTCGGACAACATTACAAGGTTTCTGTAGAAAATTTTGGCATAGCCGGCGGCAGCATGCAAAGTTCTATATGGACTTTTCTTTGGTGGTTGGAACACGAGCCCTGTCCTGAAGACTGCTTGGTTATAGTAGGACATACCGATTCTGATAGATTGAGTTTTTACAATCCTAATCATCAGAGTTACGCCAATGATCCTCCTTGGAACAAGTTCATACACTCAACTTGGGTACAGTATGGATCAAGTGTTGTGCCAGAAGAATTTAGGACTATGGTCAAACAACAGTTGGTATTGACCAATTGTGCTGAGTTGGCTAGGCTCAATCATATGCAGACTTTGTTGTTTTTCGACGGTGTGGCAGCCAGGAAAAATATAACTGTAATGCAGTTTCATATCATGCCAGCCGACAATCAACTAGACCTTCCTACTGAGATTTGGCCTGGCTTTTCAACTACTATGTGGTTTCGTGACCACCCAAATAATCAAAATCGAGAACTGATCATGCCCGGAGGTCATCCTAACGAAATTGGGCATCGAATGATTGCTGACAAGTTGATTTTGACCATAGATTCTGCTACAATGTAGCAATGCTTGATATACTTCAGTACCTACCTGCGAAACGAAAACCCAGTCCACAAGGTTGGATTAGTTTCAATGCAGTGTGTTGCACTCACAACAGCAACTCACAAGATCGTCGTGGTCGCGGTGGCATCAAAGTTACCGAAGCAGGATGGAGTTATCACTGTTTCAACTGCTCGTACACAGCCAGTTTCATACTAGGGCGCACAGTGGGCTTCAAGGCCCGAAGATTACTGGGATGGATGGGCGTGCCAGAAAATGAGATTGACATGCTCAATCTTGAAAGTCTACGGCACCGTAGCATACACGGCATACTGGAAGATCGTCAACGAATATTCAATGCACTCAGTGATATCAAATTTGAAGAATATGATGACCTACCGCCATTTGCCGAAGTGGTCACGCCAGAGTTTCCACTATACTGGGATTACATTCGTCGACGTGGAGTACCTGAAGACTTTCCCATAATGACTGCCATTAAGAATGACGGCATTCATTGGGTTCGACCGTTTGTGTTGGTGCCGTTCACATACGATAACAAGGTGGTGGGTTGGTGTGCTAGGTTTTTGGATGACAAACAGCCCCGGTACATCAATCACTCACAACCCGGTTATGTGTTTGGCACAGACTTGCAACATGCCAACTGGCAACATGTGTTGGTGATGGAAGGCATCTTTGATGCACTCTCAATTGGTGGACTTGCTGTGATGCACAACACCATCAGCGATAGTCAAGCAAGATTGATACGCAGTCTTGGGCGTGAGGTAACTGTGGTACCCGATCAAGACATCGCAGGTGTGGAACTGATTGACCGTGCTGTGGAACTGGGTTGGGCAGTGAGCATACCTGAGTGGCCTGAGGGTTGCAAAGATGTCAACGACGCTGTGATAAAACTAGGACGATTGGGGGCCTTGCTAACTATAATGCAGGCAAGAGAAGTCAGTAAGATTAAAATTGAAATAAGGAAGAAGCAACTTGTTAAAAGAATACGGACTTGACGTCCAGAGACTATTTCTAGAAATGATGCTAGAAGACGCAACAAGTTATGTGCGTGTTCAAAATATCTACAACCCGCAGAACTTTGACCGGAGTTTAAGACCAGCGGCTGAATTTATCAAAGAGCACTCAGACAAACACAAGACAATGCCAGACCGCACACAAATTGCGGCAACCACAGGCGTTAAATTGCAACCAGTTCCAGACTTGAATGAAGGACATTTTGACTGGTTCATGGGCGAGTTTGAAGCATTTACCCGACGTCAAGAACTTGAACGTGCCATATTGAAATCAGCAGACTTGCTGGAAAAAGGCGAATTTGAACCTGTTGAAAAACTCATCAAAGATGCAGTACAAATATCACTCACCAAAGACATGGGCACGGATTACTTTGCTGATCCTAAGGCTCGCATTGAGAAGTACTTCAACTCGGGCGGGCAAGTGTCAACAGGATGGCCACAACTGGACAGATTGTTGTATGGCGGGTTCAGTCGTGGAGAACTCAATATTTTTGCCGGAGGTTCTGGATCAGGCAAATCACTTGTGATGATGAACATTGCATTGAACTGGCTACAACAAGGACTGAGTGGGGTGTACATTACACTAGAACTTTCAGAAGAACTCACAAGTTTGCGCACTGATGCTATGTTAACAAACATGAGTACCAAGGACATTCGCAAAGACATGGACACAACCGAACTCAAGGTCAAGTTAGTGGCCAAAAAGTCGGGCAACTATCAGGTCAAAGGTTTGCCGGCACAGAGCAACATTAACGACATTCGTGCATACTTGAAAGAGTATCAAATTCAAACAGGTAAGAAGGTAGACTTTGTGATGATTGACTATTTGGACTTGCTGATGCCTGTGAGTGCAAAAGTATCGCCCAATGACTTGTTTGTTAAAGATAAGTATGTGAGTGAAGAACTACGTAACTTGGCCAAGGAACTGAGTGTGTTAATGGTAACAGCGTCACAGTTGAATCGTAGTGCTGTGGAAGAAGTTGAATTTGACCACTCGCACATTTCAGGTGGTATCTCTAAGATCAACACAGCAGACAACGTGTTTGGTATCTTTACATCACGTGCCATGAAAGAGCGTGGCAAGTATCAAATTCAATGCATGAAGTCGCGTAGTAGTACCGGCGTAGGTCAAAAGATTGATTTAGAATACAACATCGAAACCATGCGTATTACAGATGAAGGTGGTGACGAGCGAGATAACTTCCGTGGTGGTGCCAAGCCCAGTATCATGGATTCAATCAAGGCCAAGAGTCAAGTCAAAACTACCGAAGAAAGTGAATCCTCTACATCACCTTGGGAACGTGCCAAGCCCAAGGAAGATTTTGATCTAGAAGCACCCAAAGTCACAGCAGATGTACAAAGTGCAAAACTAAAACAACTACTAGGACAGATCAAGCATGGATGACATCACCGTTAATGTCATTTCTCCTAAGAATCGAATTGAAATTGAAGATATACCATCTCAAGGTAAAAGATCCGTAATATGGCTACATGACATTGTGCCTCATCAAAATATTGACCCTAATAAATTATTGGTCGAAGAAAAACAACGATTAGAATCATTTGATTGGTTTCAAAATGATCATTTTTTTGTTTTAGATAGTTATGTAGGTTTGCCTGATACTACAAAATTGTTGTACTTGCCACTATATCTTTATTCGGAAGCAAAACAATACAGTGAAGTTTTTAAAAATCTAAAACTTGATTTTCCAAAAAAAAAATATGCACTTAATTGTTGTTCAAACTATCCTCGACCACATAGGATCGTTGCCAGTTGTTGGTTGGCCAACTATGGCAGCCAATTTCAATTCACATATACTCAGTCTTGGACTCAATCTGATTTTTTAGATCATTTGAATGAATTTTTACAAATAGGTAATATTGTAGATTGGACATATTCATTTGGGCCAACTATCAAAATGCTAGATAAATTATATAAAGGCACAGTGCCTAATTTAAAAAACGTACAATATGTCCCATCTATAAATTTTGAAAAAAACATAAAATATCTAGTAGACCAGTCAGTTTTCAGTTTGGTTCTTGAATCAGATACCTGGGAAAAACAATGTGTCCTCTCAGAAAAATATCTACAGGCTGTATATGGAGGCACTATACCAATATTATTTGGTTATGGTAGTTATGACATTTTGGATAACATGGGACTTGATAGTTTTAAAGATATAATAAACACCTCAAATCAATACGAGCCTAATTTAGTTACAAGAACTTGGAAAATATTGTCAGACAATGCTGACATGTTTAACCACGCAACTGAATTAATCAGAGATCCACAAATTCAAAAAAGAATACAAAACAATTTGAACATTGTGAGAAATTATCATGATTGGTTAGTAAAGTCTATTCTAAACTGTAACAGTCATGCGACTATTGAAAAATTTTTGAAAATTCAAAATCAAATTGAGCAGAAACTTAAATGGTCACTAATGGGAAAGATTAACAAAACACACTACAAAATAGTGGTTGATGAGATCATAGCCCACAGCACCAAAATAAACTAATGGGCAAAATAAACTAAATAATTCAAAGGTCACCGCCCTGATGCAGAAAAAAACACGCAGTTTGCTAGAAGAATTAGATTCAATGTATGTTGAGCGTGAGCGCCATCTAGTGATAGAGAGCCGGGCCAGCAACATCATAGCCAGTGCTATCAATCTGCTGGAGCAAATTGACGCCACTTTTCCGCCTGAGCAAGCAGAAAATCTCACTAGAAAACTGCTGAATGCTATCCGCACTAGAGATGCTGGCCGTTTCGAAAGAACAGTGAGACGTACCCATGCAGATTCATGAATTAACTAGGTCACAACTAAACGAAGTTGACCTTGCTGGACCCAGTGGGTTATTGTCTAAAATAGGCGCCGCTGGTCGCGCTCTGATGCAACCCGGTGGCACAAAAGACGCACTGAGAACAATCACTCCTGGTGCTGGCCAAGGTGCGTTTGGCACACATGATTTGACCATGAGTGATTTCGCCAAACGCATGCAGGCAGTCAAAAACACAGCGGCCATGAAACAAGTGGCGTCCAATCTACAGGCACAGTGGAAACAGGCCAGTAAAAGTCTTCCAGCCGCGCAGACCGCTGCCGCTCCGTCTCAAACAACAACAACTGCGCCAGGTTATAGTAGTGTAAAGACTAATGCTCCGGCTGGTATTCCCACAGTTGGTGGCTCAAAATTACCACAACCAGCAGTGGCTACGTCACCTGAATTAAACAAATCTAGAAATGAACTTGCATTACTAAAAAAAGCAACTGCAAGTTTACAAGGTGGCCCTGCATTATCACCACAAGAATTACAAAAAGTAAATGCAATTCGGGCAAGTAATAGTCAACCGCCAATACCAACACCAAAAATCGAACCAATAGTAGTCGGCAAAGGACAAAAACCATTGGATCCTAAAAATCCAGCAGATGCCGCATTGATAGCAAAAATTCAAGCGGCAGAAAAAAAATCACCTATAACTGAAGCGGCTTCACTTGGTCAACTTACCGACTGGTACAAAAAATCAGTGATTCCACAATCAATGGTGTCTCATTCAGCAGAGTATCTGGCCAATCCTGTGATCAAAAACGCTTTGGCTAAAATTTTAGCCACTGAAAACAACCCTGGCGAACAAGAGAAAGCATTTCAAGATCTTGTGGCTGCTACCAGTGTTGAAAGTCAAAAAATCACAGCAGCCAATTCGCAGACCGCAGCCGCATCGGGTGGTGCTGTTGGACAAACAAAAAGATTGTCAGGTGGTGCATCTGTGGCTGCCACCGATATTGCCAAAGCAGCCGGTATCAGTGCCAGTCAGTTGGAAGCAATTAAAAAAATTACCAGTGCTCTGTCTCCAGTACGCAGTGCAGACGCTAATACTTCAGCCTATCTAGAGGCGTTAGGATTCAACGTATCATGAAATTGTTTGAAGGTGGTAATGTATTCAAAGATGCTGACGGAAAACCATTAACACAACGCATCAATCAAACCGACGTGCCCAGCACAGTAACCTGGATAGAACAACTCACAGGACTAGAATTTCCGCGTGAGCGGTGGTTGGGCTCTACTGGTAAAGCCGCCACGTCTGGTGACCTGGACCTAGCAGTTGATGCCAGCAAAATATCAAAAGATGAACTGGCCGCACGACTAGAAGCCTGGGCTAGAAGTCATGGTCAAGATCCCAAGACCTGGGTCAAGAAGTCAGGCGAAGTACATCTACGTACTCCTATTACAGGTAGACCTGATCTTGGCTATGTACAAACAGACTTTATGTTTTTCCCTAACTTGGACTGGGGCACATTCTTCTACAATCAAGTCACACCATCTTCCTACAAAGGAATGGTTCGTGCTGTGCTAATGAGTTCGATAGCCAAACAACTGGGTCTCAAGATAGGTGCCAATGGTATGTTCAGTCGTGCCACCAATGAACTTGTGAGCCAAGATCCGGACTCAGTGGCCAAGGCCATACTAGGCCCCAAGGCCACTAAAGGCGATTTGGGCAATGTAGAAAGCATCTACTCATTCCTGGCACGTGACAAAGATCGTGACACCAAACTCCGAGACTTCCGTGAGTACCTGGCCCGAGAAGGACTCAAGGAGCCTACCCAATTAGAAGAAAGCGGTGATGTTTACTTCCTGGCACGATTGCGTGATCGTATTGTAAATCAAGGCATGTATGCTCTAGTAGAAGCAGCCAAACCTGCTGCCGCACCGGCACCTGTGGGCGGTCGGGCCAAGGGTATTGAGCACCTGGAAGATTACATATTTAGAAATGGCACAGCCGGCGTCAAAACAGCCCTAGCAATCGTGGACGCCTTTAGAGAAAACAGCAAAGTTGCATCAGTAAAATGGGATGGCAAACCTGCTGTGGTATTTGGTCGCAAACCTGACACAGGTGAATTTGTTTTAACAGACGGATCAGGATTTGAAGCAGTGGGCTATGACGGTTTGTTTACCAGTCCCCAAGCCATTGCAGACAACATGGCACAGCGTGATGCCAATGCGGCTGCCAAAGGAAATGTGGCCAATCGAGTGGAACAACTATTACCTGTGTATCAAGCCATATGGCCATACTTAGAGGCTGCCACTCCTAAAAACTTTAGGGGCTATGTCAAGGGTGATTTGTTGTACATCACAACACCTCCTGTGGTAGCAGGCAATTTGGAGTTTAAACCCAACACTGTAGAATATCGTATTCCTGTAAAAAGCAAACTAGGCACAGCCATTGCCAACAGCGAAATTGGCGTGGCAGTACATACCATGTATGAAGATGCAGGCGGCGCCAAACAACCATTGTCTAGAGTCAAATTCAACCCTGTGCCTGGCCTATTGTTGATTGAACCCATCTATGCTCAGCCAGTAGAACTTGAAAATCAGTACGTTAAAAAAATCAAGAGCCTGTTGCGAACCATGGGTCCTGCCATTGACACACTTTTCAATCCTGCAGAACTGCGGGCAATGAAAATCACAGACCTGGCAAAATTGTGTGTTGATTATATCAACCGGCGTATCAATCCCAACTATCCTGCCTACACAGGCGATTTTAGTGATCTAGTGCCAGGTTTTATGGATTATTTGAAGGCCACACAAACTCCACAAAAGTTTCGCAACATTACTGAATATCTGCGTAGTCCCAGTTCCAACGAAGGCGCATTAGCCGCTGCCTTTGTATTGTTTGAATTGCTACATGATTTGAAACTGGATTTGTTGGGCAAACTAGACACCCAAGTGCCCGGCAACGAAGGCTGGGTGTTTGCCACACCTGCAGGCTATGGCAAAGCAGTGAGTCGATTTGATTTTACTGCTAGAAATATCCAGCGAAACAACCCACCAAAAGCCTAAAATTTTGCCAATTCGATAAATAAGTGTAGGGCGAAAAGCCCACTTATTAAGGAGATTTAAAATGGCAGGATTTACAAAAACAAACGGTACCACCCAACCAGTGTTCCACATGGACACTGGCAATGCGCAGATTACTGGAACAGCCAACATTGCGGCAACTGGTTCAGTAAACTTCCAAGGTCCAAAACTAGACTTTTTCTCAGTTGTGGCTAATGGTTCATTGACAACCAGTGGTAACGTAAACGGCTACATCAATAACATTATCCAAGCAATTCAAACGCAAGGAACAGTTGCCATGTATCAAGTTAGCCCAGCGGCACCCACAGTGTTGAACTTGGCTATCTATCCAACAGGTGCTTTCACAGCCGCAACACTGTTGACCACTGCTAACACCAGTGCCACAGTTGCTTCTGGTGGTCAGAACCTACAGTTGAACAGTTCCGCAGGCAATGCTGTGTTCACCACAGCCGCAACCAACTTTGCTCCAGTCTAATCAATTTTAGATTGAGTGATATCCGCCCTGGACGTAAAAAATCCAGGGTTTTTTGTTGGCCGTAAATACTGGCATGACTACTAGGATTCGTGTGACCACTCAATTTGACTGCACAGCCACGGGAGTCACAGGACACTTTAGAACCAATGTATTGCCATTTGATGATAGAGAAGGCCAATCAGTAACTGATTTAACATCCTGGAATAGGTCAAGAAATCAACAACGCAATTGGGAAACCATACTTCAAATCATTGGATTGTATACACAGGCCCAGGACATTTCACCTACCATACACACTGCTCAAGGATGGTCGTTTGAATTCTCCACTGACTTTGATGATGTGTTTGCCGATCGTGGAGACCCATTGGGACTGCTGAAAAAAGCCTGCCAAGGTGTGCCTATGTTTGCTGACCTTGATCACACTCCCTCTACCAGTATGCTAGATCCCAACAACAACATTGAGTTTGACATAGTGGACCATAAATAACATATTGGAGCAATCATGGCTGACACCACCGACATCGAAAAGAAAAGTCTAGAAGCACATGTGGAATTGTGTGCTGAACGTTATCGTGCCTTGGAAGCCCGAATAGATGATGTCAAACAGGACACAGCAGATTTGAAGACTTCAATTCATGATGTACATCAAGCCGTGGTACAGATGTCAAACAATCGTAATGCACAATTGATTGGATGGGGCATTGGCATAATTGGATTTCTGACAGCGGCCCTGGGCTATGTGGTCAGTCACTACGTGTTAAAATGAAACCCAGTCAAAAACTTGCGGCTCTTGCTGAGCAAGAATTGCCCAAATTACTCAACAATGTCATTGTGTCAGACGGTGAAAAATACCGTGTGTTTGGATCATATGTGTTGCGTCAAAACACTCAAGGCTATGCTTTGACATATCAGGACCGCAATGTGGGTACATTTACCAGCACAAGAAGTGCTGTGGCCTGGTGCATAGCCGACAAAAACCGCCAGTATAACCTGGCCCAAGAAATACAACACCTGGATTTTGCCCTGTTGCGATTGCGTAACGACATTGAAGTTCGTGGCGGTCAAGCACAAAAAAGTCATGGAACTTTTTGGGAAACAGTCACAGCCAAAGCCGCCCACAAAAGATTACAAAGCCAGCAGATAGAAAATGAATTGACAAAATGTGTAAATCGGGCTAAATATCTACAACTTCAAGGAAGCAACAATGAAACTGCAAGAACTGGCCGTAACACGCCCCACAAAACATATCGCTAAAGTATTTGAGAGTCACTTTGACCAACGTGTGTCTTTTGATACTATGAATCCACGTCAAGTGCGTAGCATGCTTCAACGTGTGCGCGGCCTGGTCAGTGAGCATCGTGCCAGCCCCAACTTTCATCACAGCGAAAAAAATCCTGCTTATCTCAAACTCATGATGATGGAGCAGGCCTTGACTCAACAATTACGTGAATACGGAGCCACAGCCGCCGACGCTGCCAGTTCAGACCCTGCCAAAACAGCCGCATTGGCCACTGTGCAACAACAGCAAAAAAAGAAACAGATGCAGGATGAAATCAAACAAAAGCAGAAAGAAATTGCTGACTTGCAAAAGGCCATGATGAATCCCACTTTGGGCATGGCGGAAAACAACACTGGCAACTTCTTGAAAGAATCTGAAATTCAACAAGCACAGGTTGTGTTGGCCGCACAAGACATGGTTGATCGTGTGCAGAAGATGTTGGAAGACACCACCGAAATGCAATTCAAAGAATTGCCTGCCTTGATTGATTCAATCAAGAATGAAGTTGGCGCTGATCAAGCCGCCCAGTTCAACGCAGATGCTGCCGCCGCCTTGTCGGGCTTGGTACAAAACTTGCAGGCCAGCAAAGGCCAACTGGAAGCCGCATTGGGTGTGGTCACAGGTCAAGGAGGTGCTCCGGTGGTACCCGGTGCCGAAGCCGGAGCAGACATTGGAGCCGAAATGGGTGCCGAAATGGGTGCCGACTTAGGTGCTGGCGCAGAACTTGACGCCGCGGCTGCAGAGGCAGGAGCAGAACCCGAACCCGAGCCTGCCACACCAGCAGCCAGTTTGGGTCGCGGACGTAGATAATGCGCATCAACGAAGTCGGCTCTGACCATTCACATGGCACTGCCGCAAAACTTTTGGCGTTGGCTGAGTTTTTGTTAGGCCGTGCTCAAGACACCGCTGGCCAGAAACAAATCAGTATGCAGACCTTTTTGAAACTGGCACACAACATGCAGATTGATCTCACTCCAGAAACGCTGGCTGACATGGCCAATCAAGCACCACTGAATTCGGTCATAATGCCAATTGAACCCAATTCAGGTATGATCAAGTTCAAAGGTAATGATTCTGGACCTGTGCCCATGCCGGTTAACAAAGCACAAGACATTGTGGCTGCCGCAGCCAAGCGGGCAATGAAATAACTCCAAAACTAGTCAACTAAAGGTTGATCTCAAACGTTAAATATAGTATACTCAACTTCTGGAGGCCTATATGAAAAAACTTGTTGCATTGATTTTGGCTACTTTATGCGTCACGGCCATGGCTCAACACCGCCATGGTCATTATCATCATGGACATGGAGGCCATGGATGGGGTTGGGTCGCACCTGCGCTGATTGGGGGTGCTGTAGTATACGCCGCCACTAGACCGCCTGTGGTAGTTCAACAGCCTCCTGTGGTAGTACAACAACCCACAGATATTGTGTATCTGGATGGAATTGCTTACCGCCGGCAGTTGATGTTGATCAACGGTGTGTATCAAGAAGTACTGATAAGAATCTAATATGGCTGATTTAGACTTGGAACTTACTTTTGATGAATTTCGAGAATGGGCATTGGGACAAGGTTCTGATGAAGTTTTGGTTCGAGAATGGAAAGCCAATCAAGAAGTTGGTAATCACGAACACCCGTTCGCAGTTAGGGCTCACGTGGCTCAAGGTGAAATGTGGCTAAGTATAGAAGGAGTCACTAGACATTTGACCAAAGGTGACAACTTTGAATTAAACAGTCATGTGTGGCACAGTGAAAAATATGGTCCTGAAGGTGCAACTTTTTGGGCCGCAAGATTTAATTAAAATATGGCATACTCAGACAAAGTAATTGATCACTATGAAAATCCCCGAAATGTGGGCAGTTTTGCTACTTCTGACGATACCGTTGGCACTGGTATGGTTGGGGCACCTGCTTGCGGGGATGTAATGCGATTGCAAATCAAAGTAGAAAATGGAATCATAACAGATGCAAGATTCAAAACATACGGTTGTGGGTCGGCCATTGCCAGCAGTAGCCTTGTTACAGAATGGGTCAAAGGTCGAACACTTGAGGAAGCAGGATCCATACGTAATAGCGAGATTGCTGAAGAGTTATCTCTCCCGCCAGTCAAAATACATTGCTCCATCCTGGCCGAAGACGCCATCAAAGCCGCAGTAGCAGATTATCGTCAGAAAACTGCTAGATGAAATTGTCAGACATCCAATCTTTAGTATTTGAACCATCATCTAATTGCAATGCTCAGTGTCCACATTGTCCTAGATTTAACATAATTCAGGATGATGTTTTTGAGTCAACTGGAACTTTGCATCCTAATTTGACTCTCTCTAATTTGAATTTTCAAAAAATTTTGCAAAATCTATGCCTTGACCGTATGACTTCTTTGAGAGAGATCAGGATTACAGGGGATAAAGGAGATCCATTGATGAATCCTGACATAGAGATTTTGTTAGATGCAGTTACATCATTAAAAGATCGTCCAACAGTGATTTTAACTACCAATGGTAGTATTCGAAACGAGAACTGGTGGAAAAATCTTGCAAAAAAATATCCCTGGCTTATTGTTACCTTTAGTATTGACGGTTTACAAGATACAAATCATTTATATAGAGTAGGATTGAATTATACAACTATTCTCAGAAATCTTTCTGCATTCACTGGATCTGGTGGGCGGGCAATTTGGAAAATGATTTTGTTTAAACATAATCAACATCAGATAAAACAAGTTGAAAATCAAGCCAAACAATTAAATTGTGAGAAAATAATCTATACACAGTGTCAAATTGATCGTTTCAAAGGATTAGCCCAATGGCCGGTCATACAAAAAAATCACACCCACTACATTTCCCCCGCAGACATAGATCTTCCACCAACAGTGGTATTTAAACAATTACCCTTGCCAACAAAAGTTGTAAAAAAATTCGTTACAGCACATGATAAGAACTGTTCTTGGGCCAAAATTGGTAAGATTTATATTGGCTATCAAGGATATGTGTTGCCTTGTTGCATGATGCATTTTGATGCACAATTAGACGGTAAAAACAAAACTTACTTAGAAAATTTATCCCAAGGTTTTGACAATCAAAGTTTACTAAGTAACAGTATGGAAAAAATTCTTAGTAACCCTTTGTTTAATAATCAATTGGAACAGAGTCTCAGTAGTGGAAAATGGCACACTACCTGTGTCAAAAGTTGCAAACAATTGATATTAAAAAATATTTCAACCACCAAAGTATCTAACAGTCCAGCGATGTTATGACCACTTTGTATTTTTTTGGTGACAGTTGGTCAAGCGAAAAATGTGAAGTTGAAAGATTATTTTCAGCCGGACAGTACATGACAAATGAGTCAATTAAAAGTTATCCGGCCATGGTAAGTGATAGACTAAACTTACCATACAAGAATTTTTCCAAATCAGGATCTAGTCAACCTCATCTCATACAACAGTTGCTTGAGAGCGACATAAAACCAGGCGATCATGCTGTGTTTTCTCTCACTGCTGGCAGCAGACGTTTCTATTATGATGATGATGGTAAACCGCACAACATATTTGTGGATAAAAATATTGAGGCCATAAATGATTATCAAGATTGCTGGCAATCGGGATGGGTGTGTTATACTCTGTATCAATACTGCCAACAAAATTCGATTTATTGCTGGTTTTTGAACATGTTTAATGTAAGTTGGTCAGAGCAGGTACATCACCCATTGTGGAATCTAATTCCAGATCAAAATTGGATTTTACCCAAGACCCAGTGTGTATTACAAGTTTTTGATCCTGATCATTTTGCTAAATTCCAAGAATACAAAAATTCTGATTTTTACGATTGGTTACATACAAACAATACCCAAGTCAAGCAATTCATTCGACCATGTAATGAACACCCTAATCTATTAGGAAGGCGAAAGATTACTGAAATAGTATCTAACAAGTTGTCTGCGCACTTATGATAAATTTTACTGACACTGCTAGAAACAAAATACAAAAACTCGTCACAGCCAAAGGTTATGCTGGTATTCGACTGGGTGTTAAAACTACAGGTTGCTCTGGGCTGGCTTATGTGTTAGAATACGTTAAAGAATATACACCGGAACAGTATGTGATAAATTATGCACAACCTGATTTTGTTGTGCTAGTCAATCAAAAAGACAACGTGTATCTACAAAACATGACAGTAGATTATGTACGTCAAGGCCTTAATGAAGGCTTTGAATTTAATAATCCTAATATCCGTGACAAGTGCGGATGTGGCGAAAGTTTTAGAGTTTAATTTGTACAATCCAAAATTTGATTATCAACCAATTCCCCGGGTCACAATAGAGGGCCGGCGTTACTACGCCACTCCAGATGGCAACAACTTGCCGTCAGTGACCACAATCCTAGATAAAACCAAAAGTGAAGCCAGCAAGGCAGCCTTGCATAACTGGCGCAGAGCAGTAGGCGAAGTCAAAGCACAGCAGATCACTACTGAAGCAGCCAATCGTGGCACACGTATGCACACCTATCTTGAACACTATGTCAAGGAAGGCGCTATCAAAGAACGTGGTTCAAATCCTTTCTCCTGGCCCAGCCATATTATGGCAGAAACTGTGATCCAAGAAGGACTCAAAAACGTGTCAGAATTCTGGGGCATTGAAGTTCCGCTATATTTCCCCAACATCTACGCAGGAACAACAGACGGTGCGGGCATACACCTAAACGAAGAGTCAATCCTGGACTACAAGCAAACCAACAAGCCCAAAAAGCGTGAATGGATTGACGATTACTTTGTGCAACTGGCGGCCTATGCAGAAGCACACAACGAACTGCATGGCACACGCATACGCAAAGGTGTTATTTTAATGTGCGTCAAGCCCGACTTGGACGAGCAACATAACATTGTAGGCAAGCCTGTATATCAGGAATTTGTGTTAGAAGGCGCAGAATTTGAACGATACCGTAACTTGTGGTGGCGCAAGGTTGAACAGTACTACATGCTAAATATGTGATATCCAAAGGACTATCACAGTGGCAATTGTACAAGTATCTCGAATCACAAACCGTAAAGGTCTAGCAGAAAATGTGCCGCAACTGGCCGGCGCAGAATTTGGCTGGGCTATTGATCAGCGCAAACTGTTCATAGGAAATGGTACCCTAGAAGAAGGTGCTCCTGTGATAGGTAATACAGAAGTACTCACTGAGTACTCAGATGTTTTCAGTGGCCGTACACAATTTTCTTTTGGCGACCTTGTTGTCAACGCAGGCACCACCGCTACTATTGCAGACAACACAACCGATACAATTTTTACTATTGATGCCACTGCCATTCCTGCATTTGAAGTCAAGTATATGATACGCCGTGGTGTGTACACTAGAACCGGCACCTATATAGTTGTGGCCAGCACAGACGGTACAGGTGGCACGCTCGGTTACACTGATGCCGATGCTGTGCAAAACGGAGCAACTGGGGTAACCATAAATGTATCTGAAACTGCCAGCACAATTTCTTTTGGTTACACCAGCACATCAACAGAAATTG
>Ga0214919_10004453_pt1 | contig 20501 bp, 21 predicted proteins | sample LL1503_MetaG_FD_177994 | JGI IMG/M metagenome (GOLD analysis project Ga0214919, IMG submission 177994) | Freshwater microbial communities from Lake Lanier, Atlanta, Georgia, United States - LL-1503 | ecosystem: Environmental > Aquatic > Freshwater > Lake | place: USA: Georgia | collected... | reverse complement strand
TCATGAATATTTTGTACTGTTTTTATTGCCATTTTTAAGGACAAAAACTCAGTTCCAAAGCATTCATTTTCTGCTTTTTGAATATTTTTATTTTTTACTTCAGATAAAACATTAAAAGCCTCTTCATCTACAAAAATTTCAACATTTTGTTCAAGTAAAGGAGCTATGATTTCAGGTAATTTATTTAAAATTTCCCTGTGTATAATTATACAATCAACGCTATTACATACACTGGGTCTACGAGTTTTTGCATTTAAAATTATATTTTTTGCCATTTCAATATTTGCAAATTTATCTATAAAAATATGTACAACTCCAGCCCCAGTTTCAATTACTGGAATTTTTGCATTTTCGCGAACAAAATCAATTAGACTTTTACTACCACGAGGAATGCAAACATCTACTAAACCTTTTGCTTGAATTAAAGCCATACTTGCATCGCGACTTGAAGGTAAAAGTGTTATAGAATCTTGGTTTATTTCATATTTTTCCAATATTGATTTTGCTAAATCAATTAAAATCTTATTTGAAAATTCGGCCTCTGAAGAACCCTTAAGTAAGCATACATTTTGTGTTTTTAGGCAAATTATTATTGCATCAACGGCAACATTAGGGCGAGATTCGAAAATAATACCAACAACGCCAAGTGGAGTGCGAACCTTTTCAATATCAAGCCCACAATCAGTGAACCTTCTTTCCAATGTTGCATTGCTTTCAAAATAACATCTTGCCATATTTAATACGCTTTTAGCTAAATTTAAAATTTTACTTTTATCTAGCAACAATCTATCATATTTTGGACTTTGTATATCCATATTTTCTAAATCTTTTAAATTTTCTGTTATAATTTTATGAGTATTTTTTACTAAAATATCTGAATAATCAGTTAAAATTTCATCTATTACACTAGGTGATATACTTTGTAATTTTTTCTTCGCATTGAATGCCTTTTGTAAAATTTCTTGATACATGAAATTAAAAAATGTACATATATTCATATCTTATGAAGGGTTTTACATTTTCTTTTCCAATATAATGTGAAAGTTCATTGCTTGTAAAGCCCGCCAGTCCATATCCAATTATAGTATTTGTTGTTGTTTTAATTTCAACTAAATTATTTTTATTAAAAATTCCATTAAAAGATGTTATTCCAATTGGCAAAATTGAAAATGCACTTGTAGATTTTTTTATTTTTTCTTCAAGGCATTTATTTATTACAATAGATCCATAAATATTAACGCCAGGTTCAAATGCCAATGTTCTACGAATTTTACTAGCTTTTGTTTTTCTTTGTGAAATAAAATTTGTACCAACTTCAAATCCTGATATAACTTTTTGTAAAATATTTTCAATTTTAATGTTGCAAATTGTTGTAGAAATTCCAACTTTTGCAAGTTTCTTGGCAACATTGACCTTACTATACATTCCACCTCTACCCATGGAGCTTTTTTCTTGAGTTATTACTATGTTATCATCGTATTTTATATTATGTAAAATTTTTCTATTTGGCGATATAAAGTCATCATAAACTCCATCTACATTTGTTAAAATTATTAATTTGTCTGCACCAAAAACGCCAGCTAGCATGCCTGCAATTTCGTCATTATCTGTAAACATTAACTCACGCAGAGCTATACTATCATTTTCATTAATAATTGGAATTATATTTCCAATGATTAGCATTTTTTGCATCATATTTTCCAAATTCTCAATTTCAGCCTTGCTTTCAATATCTTTTTTTGTAATTAAAATTTGCCCTATATGATATTCATATTTTTGAAACTCTAATTTATATTGCATCATTAAATCAACCTGACCAAGGCTGGCTAAAATTTGTTTTTCGACTGGTGAATTACCTAAATTTTTATAAATTAAACGCCCAGTACCAACGGCTCCAGAGCTTACCATTATGATATTATGTCCTTGTTTTTTTAAATTTACAATATCATGTACAATTTTTACAATATTTCCAATTACACTATCTGTTCCAATTTTTATAACAATTAACATTGGTTTTTCAGTTCGATTATATTGAATATTTTGCATATTAACGATACAAGATTCATTATTTTCATTTATATTTTGAATTAACATTTCATTTTGTTGGTTTTTCATATTAATCAATAAATCAATCTTTTTGCAGTTCTTGTATTTTTAACTCTCCAGCTTTTAAACCTTCTTTTATAGCTTCTTTCATTTTATCTTTCATTGCATTTATGACAGCTTCGGTGACACCGCCCTTGCTTGAAATTTTATCAATTATTTCTTGAAATGAGCATTGTTCAGATAATTCCACGGTATTTTCCATTAGTTTTCTTATTATCTGGATGCTTGATGTTTCTGACCATTGTTCTAATAAAGTTCCAAATAACGCAAAATATGCAATTCCACAGCCCGTTATAGGGGTGAAAGCATCAAGGGATTGTTCATGGGGCAAAATAGATAATATGCTACTTTCGCCAAAAATATTTTCAACAATCTTAGTACATTTGGTTTCTTTGCTATATTCTACTTTGTAGTAGACTAGGCTTATTCCACCAGATTTAAGCATCATACCTAAATTTGGCATAACGCGAATGAAATTTTTGGTATTTGAAATTTTTTTTGCTAAATAATCTGTAGTTATTGCCGCCATTATAGATACTATGATTGTATTTTCGTCTGTAATTTCATTTATTTTTTGTGAAATTTCATTAAATTGTTGTGGTTTTATAGCTATTAAAATTATATCAAATTTTTCATCTTGTATTTTATTAAAGCTATTGATGCACTTGATATTTTCAATGTGACGAGTGCCTATTGTCAATAGAGTTATATCATTATAATATTTTTTACAATTTATAAGTATTGGTGTTCCCATTGCTCCGCATCCTATTTGTAAAATTTTCATAATTCCTACTTATTATGATGTAATATACCTTGCAAATATATAATATTCAATAGGGTTTTTCCAGCATTTTTAAAATCTTTTTTTATAAAAAAATCTTCTAAAAGATCCATGTTTTGTGAAATTTTCAAATTTATTATATTTTTATTTTTATCTTGTAAAAATTGTTCAGATAATTCCATTATTTTTTCTAAAAAGTCTATATCTGGGGTGATATTTTTATCAACTCCATCTAGTATTATTCCATATAATTGAAGAATACATTTTGCCCTTTTTATATCATCTTTTATAATTGCATAAGCTGAATTTAACTCTAAAATCAAATTTGTTGCATGAAATATTTCCTCCTTCGTTTCAAAATTATCTGGGTGAAATTTTGCAGAAAATGCAGTATAATTTTCTTCCAATTTACCTTTATCGATGTTAAAATGTATTTCTAAATTTAGAAGCTCAAAGCAATTTTTATTCATATTTTTTTAAATTTAATTTTGATATATCATATTTTTTATCCATTTTTAATATAAGGCCTTGATATAGTATAACGACCTTTTTGCCATTATCAGATTCTAATTTTGCTAAAATTTTACTCATATTTCTTAATTCTTGTGAATTTTGAATTAAAATTGATATTCCTTCTTGATATTCATCAAAATTTTGAATATTTTCAGTTAAAATACTAATTTCCTTATCTAAATTTTTAGAAATTGAAGGGTTAATTGTAGATATTTGTGGTGTGTATTTAGCATATTTATTTTCTGTTTTTATTATTGATTTTAGATTGTGATTTTGTGTTTCGGCATTTATATTTACTTCCTGTGCTTTATTAACTTTAAAGGCTTCATTATTACTTTGTGATGTTTGTTTTGATTTATAATTATCGCTAATATTATTAATATCGGCAATGTCATTTGCAATTAAGCGAAGACCGGAGTCATCTCTGGTGGCTGATATTTCCAGCCAATTTAAATGACCTTCAATAAGTAAATCTCTTGCTTTATCTATTAAATCTGAATTAAAAATTGCAACTTCAAAAATACCATCTAAATCAGATAAATGAAGAAAGCAAAAGCGTCCACCTTTTCTGAATCTTTGCACAATTTTTGTAACAACACCAACCATTTGAATGGTATATTTTTTTCCAGGCGTTATACTTTCCAAATTACATGATTTTGTAATTTTATCACTTTTTATAATATTTTCATAATCTGAAAGTGGATGAGATGACAGGTAAAATCCTATAAAGTCCATTTCATATTTTAATTTTTCTTTTTTGTCATAATCTATTTTTATATCTTTTAACTTCATTACGTATGATCCATTTCCACTACTTTCACTTTCCCCAAAAAGCTCACTTTGGTTATCATTTTTACTTTTTTCTAAATCTGATGCATATTTTGTAATAATATCAACAGATTCAAATAATTGCTTTCTTTTGTCATGTAATTCATCAAATGCGCCAGTTAAAATAAGACTTTCCAATTGTTTTTTATTGCAAATTTTATGTCCTGTTTTTTTTGCAAAATCAAAAATATCTTTAAATTCACCTATTTCTGAACGAATTTTTGCAATTTCCATAGCAGAAACAATTCCAACAGATTTTAATCCACCAAGACCGTAAATTATTGATTTTCTATCTTTTGAAATTGTAAAATATCCATCTGAAACATTAACATTTGGTAAAATAATATTTATATCAAAATTTCTAGCATCACTTATGAATTCATTTAATTTATCTGTATTATTTATATCTAAATTTAAGTTTGCTACAAAGAACTCAATAGTATAATTAGCCTTTAAATAGGCAGTTTGATATGAAATTACGGAATACGCAGCTGCATGAGATTTATTAAATCCATATCCCGCAAATTTGGCCACTAGATCAAATATTTCAGATGCCCTTTGTGCATCAATATTATGAGTGCTTTGTGCACCTTTGATAAATACATCTCTTTGTTCATCCATTTCTTCTTTAATTTTTTTACCCATGGCACGGCGAAGTAAATCTGCACCACTTAAAGTATATCCAGCTATAACTTTTGCAACTTCCATTACTTGTTCTTGGTAAATAATAATACCAAAGGTTTCTTTCAGGGTATTTTCAAGTAATGGATGTGGGTATATAACAACTTCTTGTCCTAATTTTCTTCTCACATATTCTGGAATAAACTCCATAGGTCCAGGTCTATTAAGGGATGTTATTGCAATTAAATCCTCAATTCTATCAGTTTTAATTTTTGCCAAAGCATCACGAGGGGTATTTGATTCAAGTTGAAAAACACCTTTTAATTTAGTACTTCTAAGTAAATTGAAGGTTTGTTCGTCATAAATATTTACTTCATCTATGTTGATGATATTTCCAGTATTATGCTTTATTAAGTCACAAGTTTGTTGAATTACTGTAAGAGTTTTCAATCCAAGAAAATCAAACTTTAAAAGTCCAATTTTTTCGGCATCTTTCATGTTAAATGCAAGTATTGGTAGATCTGAATTTTCATCTTTTGCCATAGGGGCGATTTCAATTAAATCCATAGCACCTATAATAATTCCAGCTGCATGAGTTGATGTATGGCGGTTTAATCCTTCAAGCTCCATGGCAATTCTTACTAAATTTTGAATATCAGGATCATCTTCTATTTGTTGTTGAAGTTTTGGATCCATCTCTATTGCTTTTTGAATTGTAATTTGCTCAAGTGGAGAAAATGGAATCATCTTGCAAACTTCATCCACCATTCCATAAGATAATTGCATAACCCTTCCAACATCTTTAAGTACTGCTTTTGCTTGTAACTTTCCAAAAGTTATTATACTTGCAACTCTGCTGTTTCCATATTTATTTTTTACATAGTTAATTACCTCTTCTCGTTTACTTTGGCAAAAATCTATATCAAAATCTGGCATGGAAACACGTTCTGGATTTAAAAATCTTTCAAAAAGAAGTCCATATTTAATTGGATCAAGATTTGTAATTTTACATGCCCATGCAATTATTGATCCAGCACCAGAGCCACGCCCTGGGCCAACAGGAATGTTATTTTTTTTTGCCCAAATAATAAAATCTGATACTATTAAAAAATATCCAGCAAAACCCATTTTTTGCACAACGCTTAATTCAAAGTCAAGACGCTGGAAGTATTTTTCATACTCTTGTTTGTCTATAATATTTTCAAATTTTAATCTTTCATGAAGGCCTTTTACTGATATATTTTTTAAATAATCATCTTCACTTATGCCATCTTCACTAACAAATGATGCCAACATTGGTTTATTACCCTCAAGATAAAAATTACACCTTTTAGCAATTATAACTGTGTTTTCTATAGCTTCTGGAATATCCGAAAACAAATCAATCATTTCTTGTTCTGTTTTTAAATAATAATTTTCATTTATAGTTTCTCTGTTTTTTTCTTGAACATATTGACCTGATGATATACAGGTTAATATGTCATATGAATCAAAATTTTCCTTTTTAGGAAAATGAACATCATTTGTTGCAACAAGTGGAATATTGTATTTATATGCTAGGTCTATTAAAAAGTTTTCAAGCTCAAACTCCCTTTTATTTCCATGCCTTGTAAGTTCTATGTAAAGTCTATCTTTAAATATAGTATATAATTTTTCAGCTATTATGAAGCAATTATCCAGAGTATCATTTAGAAAATTTCTGGAAATTAGACCATTGTACCCACCAGTAATGCAAATTACATCTTCAGTATTTAAACTTTCAATATCTTGGATGGTTATATAACGTTGCCCTTGGTTATTTTTTTGTTCAGAAAATTCAGCTTTATATAGCATTTTTAGTAAATTTTTATACCCTAATTCACTTGTAGCAATGAAACCCATGTATGGTAACTTTTTTGTTTCATTTAGAGTTTTAATGTTATCAATGATGGAAATATTTAATCCCAATATAGGTTTTATTTTATTTTTAGATAAATAATATGAAAATTGTAAAGCGCCAGATAGACTAAAATCATCCATCATGCAGATAGCTTTCGATTGATTATTTTTTGTAAAATTACATATTTCATCAATTGTTAATACGCTGTTTAAAATTGAAAATTCTGTTCTTGTGCGAAGATGAACAAACATTAAAGAAAAAACATCACTTTGATATAAGTAGATAAAATATTTATAAGTCAAATTTAAAAATTCCACATCTTGGAATATTACATAAATCTTTACATATATTAATATTTTTACTATATTTGGAAAATAATTCAGTAATTTTTACATCTTGATGAATGCCAAATTCAATTCCTACAAGGGTATTTTTATAGCAAATTTTAGATAAATTATTAGCAATGATACGATAAAAATTAAAACCATCTAATCCCCCATCAAGTGCAATTTTTGGTTCAAAATTTTTGACTTGTTTTTCTAAACCCTCAATTTCATGAGATGGAATATATGGTGGATTTGTTATTATAATATGACTTTTTGTAATTTTTACAAAATCATCTTTCAGTATATTGAATGGCAAAATTTCTATATCAACATTGCAATTTTTTAAAATATGATTTGCATTTTTATTTGCTATTTTCAGGGCATTTTTGGAAATATCTATCATTTGAAGGTTAATTTTTATATTTTTATATTGCATTGCAATTTCATACGCTAAAGATATGCCTAAACACCCAGAGCCACAACATAAATCGCAAATTATAATATTATTTTTGTCATTTAACGTAAAATTATTTAATGTTTGTTCAACTAAAATTTCAGAATCAAATCTTGGAATTAAACATTCATTGTTTAACGCAAAATCATGTCCATAAAAATTTTGTTTTTTTGAAATATAAGCAAGTGGTTTGCCCGTTATTCTGGTATTAACACAATTTTGAATTGACGCAAAAATCTTTTCAGGGACAAAGAAGTCCTCAATAATTATTTGCCAAGGTTTAAATTTTGTGAAATGCTCAAATATTATCTTACTTTCAGATTCAAATTCAATAATTTCAGCATTATGTAAAGTTTTTTTTATATAATTCCAGACTTTACTTGCCTGCATTAAAGCATTTTATATTCAGCAAAAAAGAAGGCAATTTCTTTTTTAGCATTTTCTTTGGAATCTGATCCGTGAACAGAATTTTCCCCTATAGATAAGGCACACTCAGCCCGAATTGTACCTTGTTTTGCATCCTTTGGATTTGTGGCACCCATTATGTCACGATATTTTTCCATAGCATTTTCACCCTCAAGTACCTGAGCAATAATTTCTCCAGCTATCATCGTTTCAACTAATTCACTATAAAAGGGCCTTTCTTTATGTACTTCGTAAAAAGATTCTGCTTGCTTTTTGGTAAGTTGAATCATTTTTTGTGCAATAATTTTAAGCCCAGAATTTTCAATAATAGAATTTATTTTGCCCGTCAAGTTTCTTCTTGTTGCATCTGGTTTTATAATTGATAAAGTTCTTTCCATAAATTTCTATTTACAATAATATCTCTAATATTGAATATAAAAATTTATTTTGCAACTTTTTTTTATGAAAATTTCTTGCAAATTAATTCCTATATACAATTCAATATTATTGATTATAAAAATATTGTAAAATTATGTTGCTAAAAGGTAAAAAAGGCTTAATAATGGGCGTTGCTAATGAAAAATCAATAGCATGGGGAATAGCGGAACTTGCGTATAAATATGGCGCTGAACTTGCTTTTTCTTATCAAGGAGAGATGTTGAAAAAAAGAATTGATCCACTAGCCAAATCAATTAATTCAAATCATGTATATGAATGTGATGTGCAAAGCGATGAATCTTTGGATAGTTTATTTAATATTTTAGAGCAAAAATGGGGAAAAATAGATTTTGTAGTACATAGTATTGCATTTTCGGATAAAGAAGAATTGCGTGGTGGAATTTGTAAAACTACTAGAAAAAATTTCAATATTTCCATGGATATATCTTGTTATTCTTTAATCTCAATTGCAAATCGTGCGCAAAAATTGATGAAAAGTGGAGGCAGCATAATTACTTTAACATATTACGGATCAGAAAAAGTTATACCAAATTATAACATTATGGGTGTTGCAAAGGCTGCCCTTGAATGTAGTGTGCGTTATTTAGCTGCAGATTTGGGTGAGCAAAATATCAGAGTTAATGCTATTTCAGCTGGCCCTATAAAAACTTTAGCTGCATCTGCTATTGGAGATTTTAAATCCATGTTGAATTTTCATGCCACAAATTCACCTCTACAAAGAAATGTATCTCAAGAAGAAGTTGCCGGAGCCGGAGTTTTCTTACTTTCAGACTTATCAAGTGGTATAACTGGCGAAAATATTCACGTTGATAGTGGATCTCACATTATGGGAACGCCAAAAAGTTTCCTTGGAAAGGAATAATTGTTTTTTGATATGGATAATAGCATAAAATATAAATCAATAATAATTGACAATAAAGTTTTATGTAAGGGGGATGAAAATAACAATCATCCTGCAATTTATATAAAATTTCCAAAAGATAAAAATGAGGCAACTTGCATATATTGTGGTAAAAATTTTACTAAAAATGATGAAAAATAATTACAATTTATTAAATATAATGCTTGGTTGTGGTCTTGGCGGCTTGGAGGATGCTGGTCTACAATATGGTATTGAGCTTCAAAATATTGGATATAACTGCACTAATATTTATCATCAAAAAAGTAAAATGCATGAAAAAATGAATAAAATTCCAAATACTTATTTTATTTCACCAAAAAATAAATATGATATTTTTTCTGTATGGAAATTGGCAAAAATGATTAAAAAATTTTCTATTACCCATGTAATTATTCATGGCAGGAGGGCTAAAGCGATAATTTTACTTATAAAGTTTTTTATAAAAATGCCAAAATTGATTTTCATTGAACATTCAGAAATCAATATATCCGGACTTAATAAAATGGACAAAATTGGCATTTTAAATAATCAAATAAGGCACAATATTGTAAAAACTGGAGTAAATAATGATAAAATTTGTAATATACCAAATTTTATAAATATAGAAAGTAATAACTTTGTTCAAAAAAGTAAAAAAAATGAACTCACTATAGGCTGGATGCACAGATTCCATGAGGTTAAAGGAATGGATATTTTTTTTAATGCTATTAAAATTTTACAAGAAAAAGGTTTATCATTTAATGTTTTAATTGGCGGTGGAAATATTGAAAAAGTTCCATTTAAATTGGGTAATATTGATTTATCAAAAATAAAATTTTTAGGATGGGTTAATGATTTTCAAAGCTTTGCCAATCAATGTGATGTTTTTTGTGTTTCATCAAGGGCCGAAACCTTTTGCTTAACCATGGTAAATGCCATGGCATGCGGTGTTCCAATTGTTTCAACTCCAACCAACGGACCTTTGGATATTTTAAATAAAATTCCAAATTCTGCAATTATATCTGATGATTACTCAGTTAAGTCCTTTGCAAATGCAATAGAAAATTTTATTAATAAAGAAGATAATGAAATTGAATTAATGAGTCAAAATTCAAGAAAAATTGCAGAAATTTATAATATAAAAAATTGGGCTTTGAATATTGAAAAAATATTAAGATAATAACTTGCCATTGTGTCACTTTTAAGAAGTAAATTTTATAAAATTAAGTTCGGGAACTTGATATTTTACCTTAATAATTCCATGTTCGTACTTCATACAAAGCTTCACTAATAAATTAATGTCTATAAGGGAAATTGGCTGACCAACATGATTTTTTGCAATATCTTTTGCATCCTGAGAAAAGCTTGAAGTTGTTATAAAAATTCCAGTTGTATTTTTGCTATTTATAGTGTATAAAAATTCCTTCATATCCTTCATTGAAACATTGCCACTTTCGTATCTTTTTGCTTGAATATAAATTTTACGAAGACCTAGTTCATCCGCCAGAATTTCCCCATCTATACCTCCATCTCTTTGCTTAATTGTGTTATTTTTTCCAATTCCATAGCCCATTTTCACAACTAATCCAACGCAAAAATTTTCAAAATTTTGCCAAGGCATTATTTTTATTTCAGCAGTAAATTCATCTTCAACCTTTTCTATGATTTTATCTATTGCGTCTTGCAAATTCAGTTCTTCATTGATATTTTCATCATTTTCATCATTTTTATTTTGAGTTTCACAACTATCATTAATTTTTTCCATTTTAACTTGCCAATTTGAAGCATAATTTGGTGAATTTTCTTTCAAATATTTTTCATTCAATATTTTATTATTTTTTTTAATATCTTCAAGTGCAATTTTTCCTAAATCTGTTATTTTATAATGAAATTTTTTTTCTAAATCTTTTTCAATGTATTCTGCTTTAGTTAAAAAAGTCATAGCCCAGCATATTCTGTCGCAAATTTTAGTTAAACCATTTTGCATTATAGTGTTTTCTTTAATGGATGTTTTATATTCTATAACAGCCAAAGGCTCAATTTTTGTATATAAATCCTTACGTTTGTATGATTTTTCACCACGCATCTCGTTTAAAACATAGTACATTAAATCTTGATAACTTGGAACCTCCATAAATTCAATTATAAAGGTAGATTATCATGTTTTTTCCAAGGTTTTACAGTTGTTTTATTTTTTAGCAACTCAAGAGAGCGATAAACCCTCCATCTTGTATTATGTGGACGAATAATTTCATCAATAAAGCCATAGGTTGCTGCAACTATTGGATTAGTTATGTCTTGTTTATATTCCGTCTCTCTTTTTGCAATTTTTTCTTTATCCGATGCTTCATCTTTGAATAAAATTTCAACTGCGCCCTTTGGACCCATAACTGCAATTTCGGCATTTGCCCAAGCATAATTTACATCTCCACGAAGGTGTTTTGAGTTCATCACAATATATGCTCCGCCATAAGCTTTTCTTGTAATAACAGTGATTTTTGGAACACTTGCCTCACCATATGCGTATAGCAATTTTGCACCATGTTTAATTATACCATTATGCTCTTGGTTGCTACCGGGTAAAAAGCCTGGTACATCAACAAAAGTTACCAATGGAATGTTAAATGCATCACAAAATCTTACAAATCTTGCTGCCTTGCGGGATGCATCTATATCTAAACATCCAGCTAATTCTTTTGGTTGATTGGCAACTATTCCTATGGTTTTACCCATTAATCTTGCAAAACCTATTATAATATTTTTTGCATATTCCTCTTGAACTTCCATGAAATCTTGATTATCAACAAAACGCAGAATTAATTCCATCATATTATATGATGCATTTGAATTGTCAGGCACTAGGGTGTCTAAAGAGTAATCTATTCTATCACATTTATCATCACTTTGTATAAAAGGAAGGGTTTCTGATTTATTGGAAAGTGGTAAATATGTAAATAATTTCCTTACATTTAAAAGAGTTGAAATGTCGTCATTGTATACAAAATCTGCAACTCCAGTTTTTTTACCATGCACACTTGCCCCACCCAAATCTTCTTTTGTGATAGTTTCATAGGTTACGGTTTTTACTACATCTGGCCCAGTGACGAACATATATGATGTGTCTTTGACCATAAAAATGAAATCTGTAAGAGCAGGAGAGTATACTGCGCCACCTGCACAGGGGCCCATTATAATTGAAATTTGAGGAATAACTCCAGATGCATCAATATTTCTTTGAAAAATTTCACCATATCCCGACAAAGAAAGAACGCCTTCTTGAATTCTTGCCCCACCTGAATCATTAATTCCAATTAATGGTATTCCATTTTGAATAGCTAAATCTTGTATCATACATATTTTTTTTGCATTTGTTTCACTTAAAGACCCCCCTAATACAGTAAAATCTTGACTATATACAAATACAGGTCTTCCATAAATTGTACCGTAACCTATTACAACTCCATCGCCAGATACCTTTGTTTTATCAAGTCCAAAATTGGAAGATCTATGTTCAACATATAGCCCTCTTTCTTCGAAAGAGCCCTTGTCCAATAGGATATCAAGTCTTTCTCGTGCGGTTAATTTATGCTGTTCGTGCTGCTTGTCTATTCTCTTTATTCCACCTCCAAGTTGAGCAGATTCTCTTTTTTTAATTAAATCTTCTATAATTTTATTAGACATAGATATAATGTTAATAATAATATTAATTAAAAGAAAATATGATTTAAAAAGCAAGAAAATTATTATATGAAAATAAATATTAAAATTATACCAGATTGAAAAAAACAAGATATAATAAAAGATATTGACATCCTTGAGGGTTGTATTTAATATAAGAGTAATTAATATTTCAAAAAATGGTAAAGCAGATAGTAAAATGATTCATATTTTATCTAATGTTTTAAAAAATAAAAATATAAAGTTACTTAGATTAAAGAGATTTATTCTATATAATAATTTCTAAAAACTCTTTGTTAAAAATGTTTTTTTGGATTTCTTTGATATCATTTATTACAATGCAAATACCTCTTTTCTGTATTGATTTATTACATATTTTTATGAATTCATTACGAAAGTATCTTTTATAATAATTTCTAACAACTGCACTTTTTGCAACTTTTTTAGATATTATAACGCAAAAAATACAGAAATTGCAATTTGGTGTAATAAATTTTAGATTTGCATCGCAAAATTCATCATCTATTTTACAATATTTAATTTTAAATCCATTATATTTTATGTTTTTTCCATTTTTTACAATATGCGAAATTGCTGTTGTGTGTGGATTTGTGATAATATGTATATCTTTTTTTTTAATAATCATTTACCAATTTAGCGCCCCACTTTTATATTCATATATTAGGCCAATCCCAAGAGTTAGCATAAATAACACAGCAGATATAAATCCAGTAATTGAATAACTAACTAAATTTATTGCCCATGGAAATAATAAAACTATTTCAAGATCAAAAATAATAAATAACATGGCAACTAAATAAAATTGCACATCAAATGATTGGTTTGCATTGGAATTTGGCTCAACTCCACATTCATATGGGGATAACTTTGCTTTATATGGTCTATATTTTCCAATGAAAAATGGTATAGATATTAAAATACAAGAAAAGCCAAATCCAATAATAATGAAGAGTAAAATTGTTAGATAATTTTCCATATTATAAATAGTAAAATTTAAGATTTTAAACTCATTTTATATTCAACTTCTTTAAATTCCCAAAAAACTGAAAGAAGCATTATTTCTGTAAATATTTTATGGAATCTTATATTACTTGGGTACAAATTATATGAGTATAACTGTAAGATTTTTGGCAAAATATTGTCAATTTTGTCTAAAAGATTCTCCGCGATTTTAAAATTTTGAATTCTGTATAAAGGTGGTTGTTTTTTCATAATACTAAGTAGGCTTTCCGTTGCAGAGTAAATATCTATAATTTCATTAATAATGCTGTCTTTGTTTTTAACGATGTTATTTTTAGATTTTTTAATCGAGTGAGTTTTCATAAAATAAACAAATACAGCAAACCCATGCTAATAATAAAAAATAATTTGGCAAGCTTTTTTTATAGATTATTATTTTTTATACCACAATCTATTATTGGTATTGAGAAATTTAACTTGAACAAATCTGAAATTATACAAAATGTATTGATAAAAACTATTGCATTTGCAAGAAGTTTAGAGTACAAAAAATATATTAATATTATATTGGAAAATGGAGAGGATTTTTTAAAAAATACCAACATATCCTCTGAATTTATTGAAAAGGCATATATGGAATATGAAAATACAATTAAATATGGTGCAAAATTTATACCAATTTATAGCGATAAATATCCACAGATATTAAGAAATATACCAAATCCTCCAATTATTTTAACTGCAATAGGAAATATCGATATTTTAAATGAAAAAATTATTGCAATTGTTGGCTCTCGAACTGCATCTTACAATGGATTGGAACTTGCGGAAAATTTTGCAAAATCTTTATATGAAAATGGATATATTATTGCATCTGGGCTTGCAAAAGGCATTGATGGCAGGTCTCATATTGGAGCAATTAAGGGAACAATAGGAGTTATTGGAAGTGGAATAAATATTCGCTACCCAGCTGAAAATAATAAATTGTATGATGATATTTTAAAAAATAATTCATGTATAGTAACTGAATTTGCATTTGATACTAAACCAATTCCAGCAAATTTTCCTCAAAGAAATAGAATTATTGCTGGAGTTTCACTTGGAACTCTAGTTGTAGAAGCTGGTATGCAATCTGGAAGTTTATCAACCGCAAGACTTACAATGGAGTACAATCGTGAAGTTTTTGCAATACCTGGCTTCGCACTTGATCCAAGGTATAAAGGTAATAATTTTCTAATTAAAAAAAATATTGCAAAATTAACTGAAAGCATTGAAGATATTATGGATGAAATAAAAGACATAAACATTACAACAAAAACAAAAATACAAAAAAATAATGAGCAAAAGAATATTTTTAATAATTTAGAAATAAAATCTAAAAAAATTTTCTATAATAATAAAAATGATTATGAAATAAGTGATAAAAATGAAAATTTTGAAATAAAAACAGACAAAGATTTAATACTTTCTATACTATCTAGTGATTATTTATCTATTGACGAAATTTGCAAAAGAAGTAATATTTCAGCTGATATTGTAAGTTGTATTATTGTTGAATTTGAAATGAATAATGTTGTAATATCAAATGGATTGGGTAGTTATTGTAAAATATTTTAATTACTGTGATTCATTTTAAACTTATCTATTGACGAAATTTGCAAAAGAAGTAATATTTGAAATTTATTTTTCACTAATTAAGGGTTTGATTGAACTATAAAAATAAATTAAAAAGATTTTAGTGTTTATCTGAATTTATTTTACTTTTACATCGTAGATTTATTTTTATTTACAATTTCAATCTATTGTTCTCGAGGATTTTACTCTATATGAAGGTAAAAATGTAATAATAATTGACTTGATATGGTCGGATTTAAATCAATTTGAGCTACTCAAATATGTCAAATACCACTCGATGGTAAGTATGAGTATTTGAATAAATTACTCTAAAGGGGAAGGGGAATTAGATAACCTGAAAAGATTTTTCTCAAAAAGTAAATGTAATTGATGTAAATTATTAAAAAAATAACTAAAATTACATGATTACCGTAACTCTCATTTTGTTATAATATTCTTAATATATCGAAGATTGTAAGCTTTATTTGTTAGTAAAAATATGTCTTAAGGGTGTGATTGCCAGTTAAGAGAAAAAAAGTTGACAATTATTATATTGTTGCTATGAACTTGTTATAAGGGTTTATAGCTCAGTTGGTTAGAGCGCTTCTCTGATAAGGAAGAGGTCCCTGGTTCGAGTCCAGGTAGACCCACCAATTTCAATAGATTTATTGTCTTTTATATCATTAATTCTTTATGATTAACCTTTTAAGTAGATTGGTAATTTATTATCAAAGTAATTTGATGATTTCCTGAAGTAAATTTTCAATTAATACTGTAGAAATCTGGCCATTTTTTCTATTTTTGATTTCAATTTTATTTTTTTCAAATCCTTTTGATCCTAAAATTATTTGAAATGGTATACCAATTAAGTCTGCATTATTAAATTTTTGCCCAGGCGAAGAGTGAGTATCGTCATAAAGGGTGTCAATATTATTTTGCATAAATAAATTATATATTTCATTGCATTTTTGAATTATTTTTTCATCTTTTGGCGAAAGATTTATTAATATTACATCAAAAGGAGAGATAGATTTATGCCAAATTATACCCTTTTCATCGTTATTTACCTCAATTGCTGCAGCCATTATTCTTGTAACGCCCATTCCATAACATCCGCCAACTGGGTGGAATAATTTTCCATCTTGACCTTGAATGGTTATATCCATTTTTTTTGTATAGTTATCTTTATAATAAAATATATGACCAACCTCAATTCCTCTTTTGTATATTAGGTTTTCAGGTAATGTGGGGCAATTTTTTTCATCATGTTTATCATCTGTTTTTGCATAGATATTTTGCAATTCAGATATATCAAATTGTGCTAAATTTTCTGTTATTTCATCAAGTTTTTTATCATAAAATATACCAGATTCACCATTTTCTGCAATAATATGAAATTCATGGCTTAGATCTCCACCAATTTCACCAGTTGCAGCTTGCATTGGAATTGCAGTCAAACCCATTTTTTTGAAAATTTTAAGATAGGCTTTAAAATGATTATTATAATTTTTTTTTGCATCATCTTCATTTATATCAAACGAATATGCATCCATCATTATGAATTCACGACACCTCATTAAACCGAATCTTGGACGAATTTCATCACGAAATTTTGTATTAATTTGATAAAAAGTGATGGGTAGATTTTTATAACTTTTAACATCCATTTCAAAAATAAGATGTGCAGATTCCTCTGCTGTTGGAGAGAATAACATATCCACTCCATGTCTGTCTTTTATTCTTAAAGTTTCAGGGCCACAATATCCCTTTTCTCTGCCGCTTCTTACCCACGCATCATTATTTTGCATAATTGGAAATAGGACTTCAGAGTCTCCAATTTCATTCAACTCTTCACGAATGATGTTCATAATTTTATTTACAACTCGCATACCAAGTGGCATTAAAGTGTAAAGACCGCTGGCAAGTTGACGAATCATGCCTGCTTTAAGTAATAATTTATGCGAAATAACACTTGTATCACTCGAAATTTCTTTGAGTGTTGGAATATGAAATTTTGTAATACGCATAAAATATTTTTAAATAAAATTTTAAGTTTTTATAAAAAAACAACCCATACATACTATGTATGGGTTAAGTAAAAATATTAACTATTTAACTGCTGTGTATTTAACATCTACACAAAATTTTGTAAACAAAACGTACGGATATACAGTTTGTTTAACGCTTAAAATTTTGGAATTTGTTGGAACAAGTTTATTTACATCTGTATAATCAGATTTAATTGGTGCAAGCCATAAAGGTGCCCATGAACAATTATGAACATGTTCAACATTATGAGTATTGGAATGATCAGATTTTGCAACTTCATTGTTCATAACTTTGTAAGAACAAGATGAAGCTAATACAAGAAGAAGCAGTGGTAATAAAATTTTAGTAGTGGACATGAAACAATTAGAAAACATAAATTAACTCTAATTTTCTTAGTCATGAAAACATTAGAGTCAAGTAAAAAAACTTGCAACTAAAATTTTTTGTTTTTAAAGATATAAATATTATTTTTTGATAAATATGCTTTCAAATCTTCTTACAAAAATAAAATCTTCTCCTACAATTGCTATGTCAAATAAAGCAAAAGAGTTAAAATACAAGGGTTTTGATGTGATAGATTTTAGCGTAGGGGAGCCTGATTTTAACACCCCAAAACATATTTGTGATGCAGTTTTGGATGCTTTAAAGCAAGGAATGACAAAATATACAATTGTAGATGGAACAAATGAATTAAAAAGTTCCATTGTTGATAAATTAAAACGAGAGAATAACTTAGAATATAAAGCAAATGAAGTAACTGTTGGAACGGGTGCAAAGCAGGTTATTTTTAATGCCATGGCAGCCAGTTTAAATCTTGGTGATGAGGTTATTATCCCCACTCCATCTTGGGTTTCTTATGCTGATATTGTGTGTATGTTTGATGGAGTTCCTGTTTTTGTTGAGACAAAAATGGAAAATAATTTTATTTTACAGGCTGAAGATTTACAAAAAGCCATTACATCGAAAACAAAATGGATAATATTAAATTCTCCATCAAATCCGACTGGAAGTGTGTATCAAGAAGTAGATTTATTAGCAATAGCAGAGGTTTTGCGTAAAAATTTACATGTGAATTTAATGACAGATGATATTTATGAACATATTATTTTTGATAATTTAAAATATATTAATATTTTAAATATAGCACCAGATTTAGCGGATAGAATTTTTATAATAAACGGGGTATCTAAAGCATACTGTATGACGGGATTTAGAATTGGGTATGGTGCGTGTAAAAATATCAAATTAATTAATGCTATTCGTACAATTCAATCTCAATCAACTTCCAGCCCAAATTCTTTAGCTCAATATGCGGCACAAATTGCCTTAAATTCGCCCGAAAGCATGATAGAAATTATGAAAATGCGTAAAATAATGCAAGAAAGAAGAGATTTTGTTTATAAGAAATTGTCAAATATTCATGGAATAAAAAGTTTAAAAGGGCAGGGGGCTTTTTATGCATTTTCATCAATTGAGAGTTTAATTGGAAAAACTACAAAAAGTGGAAAAATTATCAATTCAGGAAGTGATTTTTGTGATGCTTTACTTGAGAAAAAACATGTTGCAACCGTATGCGGTGAAGCATTTGGAACAGCAAATCACTTACGTTTATCTTTTTCAGCTGACATAAAAACAATTGAAAGTGGTATTGAAAAAATAGCTGAATTTATAACAGAGTTGATTTAATTTATGCAGGTTGATAATAAAAGATTATCTGAAGAATGGTCGTCACCAAAAATAAGTATGAGAGAAAATCAATCAGCTTTAGATTTCATAAAAACTAAATATAGTGAATTATTAAATTTGATTAATACATTATGTAATTCAGTTGATACGGGAGAAAAGGTATATGCTGTAAAATTACTGCATAACATAACAAACAGCAAGCTTAAAGAAATATATGATGAAGTTAATAAAATATTAACCTTCTTTGATTATACATTATTGCACGGTTAAGATCTCTTGTGTTTCCGTCAGTATTATTCTGATTATGATTATAATTATCGTTATTGGGTTACTATTTTTCGTCATTGTGTAGAATTATTTGATGACGAATTTGAATTTATTAACGAATTTACTAGTTACTCATATATCCAAAAAATATAATCAAGAAATAGTTCATAGCATTAAAAATGAATTAGCAAATAAGAAAAATGCAGACTTATTGAGTGAAATAGTAAAATCTTTTAATCGTACATCAGTAACTTTTCAGTGAAAGAAGGATGCGGTAGCAAATTTATTTAATATTTTAGAAAAAGATAGATCAAAATTGGAGCAATTTATAGACAAAAAACAAGTAGATTTATTTTTTAGTTTTGTTAATAATGTAAATATTAGGCATGGTTATAATAATAAAACTAAAACGGAAAATAAAGAGCCAAAAGAAATTGAGCTTAAAATTTTCTTTGATTTTGGTTTATCTCTTGTTCATGTTATGAATAGTTGATGAATTTTCTGATTTTAAATATAAAAACATAAAATACCTACAACGTAAAATGGATATAATGATAATAATATTTTGTCTAATTAAGTATTTTACAAACAATATTCATGGATTATGAAAGCTAAAATACAATAATGAAGGAGAGGAGGAAGAAAGATCATTGTGTTTATACTAACTGGAATGACGCTATTCCCCCTTATTTTCATCTATTTTTTTTGCATTTTGAAGAATTTCAATTTTTCTTTTTAAATCAGATACTAGGCTTTTATCTCTACTTGAATCTCTTGGCCTTCTATCGCTATTTCTGTCATTTTTAAAGCTACCATTTCTTGGTTTGTATTCCCTTCTTTCTGGTCTTTGATCCCCAAAGCCCCTTCTTTCATCCCTTCTTTCGCCATCTCTTGGTTTGTATTCCCTTCTTTCACCATCTCTTGGTTTGTATTCCCTTCTTTCACCAGGAGCGGATCTTGGTCTATCAAATGAG
>Ga0214919_10004452_pt1 | contig 20502 bp, 17 predicted proteins | sample LL1503_MetaG_FD_177994 | JGI IMG/M metagenome (GOLD analysis project Ga0214919, IMG submission 177994) | Freshwater microbial communities from Lake Lanier, Atlanta, Georgia, United States - LL-1503 | ecosystem: Environmental > Aquatic > Freshwater > Lake | place: USA: Georgia | collected... | reverse complement strand
GAAACATGCAGTTGAGATCTCATTGTGAGTAACCCGTACCAGCAGGCGCTCGGGCGCACGCTGATTGATCGCACAATTCGTGAACGCATTGTGTTGGTAGGCGTCATATTTGATGGTCACGATGAAAACGAAACCGAAGAGAGCCTCGATGAATTGGCTCAGCTGATTGATACCGCCGGTGCGGTAGAAGTTGCACGCATGACGCAGCGTCGTGATTCACCAGACTCCACATTTTTCATTGGCAAGGGCAAGGCACAAGAACTCAAAGAACTGTGTTTGGCAGTCGACTCCGACACCGTGGTGTTTGATAACGAGCTCACGCCTGGCCAGCAGTACAACCTCGAAAAATTGTTGGGTCGCACCGCTATCGACCGCACCGCAGTAATTCTTGACATCTTCGCGCAAAATGCACACACACTTGAAGGCAAAGCCCAAGTTGAGTTGGCGCTATTGCGTTACAAGCTTCCTAGGTTGCGTCGCGGTATTTCTGAGGCCATGTCGCAGCAGGGTGCAGGTATCGGCTCTCGTGGTCCTGGTGAAACAAAGCTCGAAGTCGACAGACGCCGCATTCAAGACAAGATCGCAAAACTTTCTCGCGACTTGGTTGACCTTGCAAATAATCGCCGCGAGCAAGCCAAAGGTCGTTCACGAAGCGGGCTTGGTGCGGTTGCAATTGTTGGGTATACCAACGCAGGCAAATCGACGCTGCTCAATCACCTCACCGACGCTGGTGTGTTGGTGGAAAACCGACTGTTTGCAACGCTCGATCCAACCACGCGTCGACTTGCGTTGCCTGGTGGTGAACCAGTGCTGGTGAGCGACACGGTTGGTTTCGTGCGCCGTCTTCCGCACGGTTTAGTCGAGTCGTTTAAGAGCACGCTCGAAGTTGCTGTGCTTGGAGACCTTCTCATTCACGTTGTCGACTCGACGGCTGTCGACCCTGCAGGGCAGATCTTGGCTGTGCGTGAAGTACTAACCGACATTGGTGCTGGAGATGTGCCAGAGCTGCTGGTGTTTAACAAAGCCGATATGGCGCCAGAAGTGGCAGAGGAGTTGGTTGCGAGTCATCCGGGGTCGGTTGCTATTTCCGCCGTCACGGGCGTAGGAATTGACGATTTATTGCGTACTATCGGGGATCGCATGCGGGCCATTTCCGTGGTGGTGGAATTACTTATTCCATACGACCGCGGAGACATCGTGGCTTCGGTGCATCGAGAAGGAGAAGTGGTGTCAACAGCAAACGAAGAAAACGGCATGCGTATTCGTGCGCGATTGGGCGATGCATCGACTGGCCGCTTGTCGCAATTTGTTGTTGATCAATCAGGAGATAAATCAGATAATCAAACGATGGCTGCATCATGACGAGTAACTCTGCTGGCTTTGTTCCACCCCCATATCCGTACGACCGGCTCGATGCGTTTAAGACCGTTGCTGCGAAACACGAAGGGGGTGTCATTGACCTCAGTGTTGGCGACCCATGTGATGCTCCATCCAGCGCCGTCATTGCTGCACTCTCCGCGTCGCATCTCGAGCGCGGCTATCCACCTTCTATTGGTATCGAACCACTCCGTAGCGCTGCACGTTCATGGATTCAGCGCAAGTTCGACATTGACATTCCGCTTGCACAAATTGCTGCGTGCGTTGGCAGTAAAGAGTTTGTAGTGACTACACCGCAGTGGATGAAGTTGCGCACCCCAACTCGCGACACTGTGTTGTTTCCTGCTGTGAGCTACCCAAGTTATGCAATGGGCGCAACACTGTCCGGTTGCAGACCAGTAGCAGTGCCAATGACTGCAACCGGTGGTCTTGATCTCACAAAGATCAGTGCAGACGATGCACAGCGCGCACTCATGATTTGGATGAACTCGCCAAGTAACCCAACTGGTGCGCTCGACGACATGGGTGCAGTCGTCGCTTGGGGCCGCAAACACGACGTTCCGGTATTTAGTGATGAGTGCTATGTGGAATTCACATGGCAGGGCAAGCCGCGAACAGCGCTTGAATATGGCACGCAAGGTGTAATCGCATTGCATTCATTGTCGAAGCGTTCAAACCTTGCAGGTCTACGCGTTGGTTTTTATGCAGGCGACGCCGACATCGTGCACTACCTCAAAGAGGTTCGAAAGCACGTGGGCATGATGGTGCCAGGGCCAGCACAAGCAGCTGGAGTAGTTGCGCTCAACGATGACGCAAGCGTGAAAGTGCAGGCCGGCGTGTATCGCAACCGCCTCGAGCGCACAGCCGAAGTCCTGAGCAAATGGTCTGGTCGCGCTATTGATTTACCAGCAGGTGGTTTTTACTTGTGGTTCGATGCAACTGATGGCTGGGAATTTGCAGAACGACTCGCAACCGAAGGCGGAGCGCTCGTGAGCCCTGGTGATTTCTATGGCGCAGGCGGATCAAACAATGTTCGTGTCGCGGTTGTGCAACCCGATGACCGAATTGAGTTAATGGCTCATCGCCTCGGCTAAAGGCGGCGGAGTACGGTAACGAGCTTGCCGTAAACCGAAACTTCGTCAGTCTCAAACTTCATCGGCTTCATTGAAGAGTTGGATGGAGTAAGAGTGATGGTGTTGCCGGTCTTTGCAAAAGTCTTGATAGTCGCTTCGTCGCCCGGAATACCAGCAACCACGATGTCACCGTTATCGGCAGTTGTCTGTTGACGACACACAACAAAGTCGCCATCCAAAATGCCTGCGTCGATCATTGAGTTGCCGCGAACGCGCAACATAAACAGTTCGCCGTCACCAGTGAAGTCCATTGGTAGGGGGACGAGTTCTTCAACATTTTCTTGTGCGAGCACGTTGACACCTGCAGCAACGTCGCCAACGAGTGGAACGTGTTTCACTGGGCGCCTCTCCATTGCAACGCCACTGGATGCTTCGTAACGAACTTCAATCGCACGTGGCTTCGTTGGATCGCGATGTAGGTAGCCGAGTTTTTGCAGAGTGCCGAGGTGGTTGTGCACGGTGGCCGATGAACTGAGGCCAACTGCCTCGCCGATCTCGCGAACCGATGGCGGGTAGCCACGCTCACGCATGTTCTTTTCGATGAAGTCGAGGATGCCGCGCTGGCGGTCGGTGAGCTGGGTGTGGGCGCTTACGGGGAGGGAAGTCATGGCTCCATCGTACGGGTGTTCGCCCCCAGAGTCAAACACCTGTTCGGCGAACAAATGTTCGTAAAATCCGCAAACTCCGAACACCCGTTCGCTAGAGTGGTTTGTACAAGATTAAACCCCCCTGAAACCCTTACAAATAAAGGACATAATCATGGCACTAGCACTGAACCATCAAACTACAACCCGCCAAACAACGACCCGTCAGCATGTTCGCCCAGCACGACATCTGTACCTCGTCCCCGAGCTTGACCCAACCCCAGTTGGGGCTTACCGCCCAGCCAGCCGGCCAGGTGCCCGTCCGGCCAGCCGTCCAGCAGCTCGACGTTCCGCCCAGCACCCATCATTGGCTACTAACGCGGCCAGCGCCCCTTCGGTTGCCACGTACCAGCGCCGTCGGCTCGTGGTGTTGGTTGCATCGATGCTCATCCTTGGTGTCGTTATCGCAGGCGTAATCGGCGTAACTGGTACAACAGCTCAAGCCGATCAAGCTGTAGCAGGACAATCAGTTGAACCTCGCACAGTTGTTGCTCAACCAGGCGACACGTTGTGGGCGATTGCACAAAGGGTTGCCCCTCAAGCAAACATTTCAGATCTTGTTGATCAACTCGTTCGCATCAATGGTGATGCAATCGTTGCTGGTCAACTCGTTCGCATTCCATAATTTTGTAAATATCCCAATTTTTATTGATGTATTTGGTGTAATGTGCGTGAAATGCATTGCGCAAGTTGTTCGTTCGATGACACCAAGGTGATCGATTCGCGACTCTCTGAAGAGGGAAGCGCAATTCGTCGTCGTCGTAGTTGCACGCAATGTGGTTATCGATTTACCACTTATGAGCGACTTGAAGAAGTTGCGCTCAACGTGGTGAAACGCGGCGGTGGCAAACAGCCTTTTGATCGCCTCAAAATGATGGCTGGCATCCAAGCCGCTGTAAAGGGCAGGCCAGTCGGCGATGAAATGATCATGGAAATTGCTGAGCGGATTGAAGATGCATTGCGCCTTGAAGGTGGAGATGTAACCAGCAACCAGGTTGGCCATGCTGTGCTCGAGCAATTGCGATTGATTGACGAAGTTGCTTACATGCGTTTTGCGAGCGTCTACAAAAACTTTGATGATGCTGCAGACTTCAAACGCGAACTCGCGTTACTTGAAAAGCACGCAAGTACGACGCGCGCTTAATTTTTGTTTCTCGTATAACGCAAAAACAAAAAACCATCTTCTTCGAGGATGTGCGACAAAGTAAATCGTTTCAAAATTGGTGATGCCTCGCTGAGTAGACGAGGTTCATTATTTGCCGCAACATTTGGGCTAATGGTCAAGTTGATTTCATCGATCAGATCGGCTTGTGCCATCGAGGCGTTAAGCCCTGGTCCGCCCTCGAGTTGAATAAAAGTGCCATCCAGCTGACACATTGCGGCGGCAAAATCAACCGAACCTCGGCCCGCACGAATGCAGGTGATTGATGGGTTAGCCGGTACTGGGGCATCTTCGGGGATGATGAGAAATCCGGCTCCACTTGTGAAGAGCGGGGTCGATAAATCAACGTTTCCGGTACGCGAAACAACACCTACGCGCAAGTCTTTTCGAGAAGGTGGGCCATAGTCGTCAATTCGAACTGTTGAGGATCCGACAACGATCACATCGGCTAGTGAACGCAACCCCACAAGTATCGATCGGTCAGCATCTCCGGAAAGAGCGCGCGAATTGCCTTCCACAACGGTCGAACCATCCAGGCTCATGACCATGCATAATCCAATCGTTGGTCGGCTAGATGGTCGACTGCTGTCGCCAGTCGTGATTCGCGACCGATCTACGCCATACGCCTCGCGCACAGAAATTGCTGCTCTGGGTGCGGGAAAAATGCGTCTCACAGAAAATCAAGCCTATTGGTGGGAGCGACTCTGTGTGGCACGATACAGGGATGTCAATTGTCGACCAAGAACGAGTTGTCTATCGAACATGTCCGCTGTGTGAAGCAACGTGTGGGCTCGAGATCACGGTCAAGGGCGACAAGGTGTCTCGTATTCGCGGTGACCGCGATGATGTCTTTAGTCATGGGTTCATCTGCCCGAAGGGCAGCACACTCAAGCAATTGCACGAAGACCCAGATCGTTTACGCAAACCACTTGTGAAGCGCAATGGAGTACACGTAGAAGTTTCGTGGCAAGAAGCGTGGCAAGAAGTTGAGCGTGGATTGATGGGTGTCATTAATACGCACGGACGCGGATCTGTTGGCACGTATGTTGGTAACCCAAACGCACACAACCTTGCGCCGTTGTTGTACAACCGTGCCTGGATGCAGGCGCTTGGAACAAAGCAACGCTTTAGTGCGTCATCCGTCGACCAACTTCCAAAACAAATCGCATCTGCGTACATGTATGGCACGGTTGCTTCGGTTGCTATTCCTGATCTAGATCGCACCGATTACGTATTGATGCTTGGCGCAGACCCATATGAGTCCAACGGAAGTTTGTGCACTGCTCCTGACTTTCCTGGCCGCCTTGAAGCACTTCGCGCACGCGGGGGAAAACTTGTAGTCGTTGATCCGCGTCGAAGCCGTACCGCTGAATCATCTGATGAGTGGCTTGCAATTCGACCAAACGGCGATGCACTGTTGCTCGCTGCAATTGCTCACACAATTCTTCAGAGCGGCAAGGCTGATGTGGGCGACCACGTGCGCGCTCACATCGCCGGGTTCGACCAATTGTCTGGTGCACTCGCGCCGTTCACGCCAGAAGCTGTTGAGACATCAATCGGTATTGATGCAAAAACCATTCGCCGAATTGCTGGAGAGCTGAGCGCTGCACCGACCGCACTTGTTTACGGTCGCATCGGAACAACAACGGTCTCTTTTGGCACGACCGCTTCTTGGCTGGTTGATGTCATTAATACGATCACGGGCAATCTTGATAAGGCGGGCGGCGTGATGTTTCCGATGCCTGCCGCAGGTAACCAAACGACACGTGGAGAGTCAGGCACCGGCAAGGGCTTTCGCATTGGTCACGGATATTCGCGAGTGCGCAAATCACCAGAGGCAATTGGCGAATACCCAGTGTCTGTCATGGCCGAGGAAATGCTGACTCCGGGTGATGGCCAGATCAGAGCGATGGTGACAGTTGCAGGAAACCCATTGTTGTCGACTCCAAATGGTGAGCAACTCGAAAAAGCATTTGAGTCTCTTGAGTTCATGGTTTCTGTCGATATCTATTTGAATGAAACAACGCGACATGCTGACGTGATTTTGCCACCGCCGTCACATCTGGAGCGCAGTCATTACGACATGGTCTTCACTGCATTTTCAATTCGTAACGTTGCCAATTTTTCTGAGGCTGTGTTTGAGCGCGAAGCCGACCAACCAGATGAGTGGCAGATTTTGGCAAAACTCGCAGGCATTGCACAAGGGGCAGGCGCTGACGTTGATTCGTCCGTCATTGATGATTATGTTTTCGGCTCGCTGTTGAGCAATTTATTGAAAGACAAATCCTCTCCAATACATGGACGCAGCGAAGAAGAAATTCGTAAGATTGTTGACGCAACAAAACTGAGTGGTCCTGAGCGAATTCTCGACACCTTGTTGCGCACAGGCCCATACGGCGAGGCATTTGGAGCAAACCCGAAAGGCATCAACTTGCAAACGTTGCGCGATCAACCTCATGGTGTTGATTTCGGTGCACTCGAGCCCCGTATTCCAGAAGTGTTGCGCACACCGAGCGGAAAAGTTGAGCTTGCTCCACCAGAGTTGCTCGCTGACTTGGATCGTTTGCAACTCGCCATTCGTCCAACTGATGTTGATGAGCTGCTGCTCGTCGGCCGTCGCCACTTACGTTCAAATAATTCGTGGATGCACAACGTGTCTGTACTTATGAAGGGCAAGGCGCGCTGCACATTGCAGATGCATCCGGAAGATGCAACACGTGCCGGCGTTGTTGACGGCGGAAGTGCGCGCATTACGAGTCGAGTTGGAAGCATTGTGGCTGTTGTTGAAATAACGCAAGACATTCGTCCGCGAGTTGTGAGCCTTCCGCACGGATGGGGACATGGAGTGAGCGGAACGAAGATGAGCATCGCCGCTGAACGCGCAGGCGTGAACTCAAATGTGTTGACAGATGAAGATCAAATGGATCCGTTGTCAGGAACTTCCGTATTAAATGGCATTCCTGTGCAAGTGGAAGCGGTTATCCACTCGTAATTGTTGTTGTCCACAGTGCTGTCCACAGCATGATCCCCAGATAAAACCTGAAAGACACATGGTTATCCACTTCCTCCACACAGGGGTATACCCCTACAGTGCGAAGTGCATCTAGCAATGACGCAACGCAACACGGCAGCTGTGAAACCGCAAGGTTTTGAACCTGTGAATGGGGGATGTGGCGTTGCTGGATGTATTTAAATATTTCTTTTTGATGTCATTTTTGAGGAGTCGCCAAACCGTTGTAGAGCAAGGAAAACAGTTGAGAAAAAATAGCCCCAAGATCGCCGAGGGTAATTGACAGAGGGTAATTACAATGCTGTAATCATTCCCTACCAGTTGTGGGCAAATCTGCAATGGGGGCGGTTTGGACACAACATCTAGTGGTCTCGAAAGGGACGCTGGATTTAGTGACTCTTCGCTCTGATTGGAAATTTGCCCAGAGCCCGTAGTTATTGAGAAATATGAGTTTTAAGTCGTTTTATTCATCAGTTGTTACGTATCGAAAATACAGAGAGAAGTAGTCAAAATGTCAATCGCACCAGAGCGGCTCACCATCGGAATCGGCCGCAAGTTCACCACTGAAGGTGTACACCCATACGACCAGATGGCATGGGAAAAGCGCGATGCGCGCATCAACAACTGGAAAGACGGAACAATCGCATTCGAGCAACTCGGCGTCGAGTTTCCAGTTGGCTGGTCGCTCAATGCAACCAACATCGTTACTCAAAAATACTTCCGCGGCACACCGGGCACACCAGAGCGCGAGCACTCACTTCGTCAGGTCATTGACCGCGTTGCAAACACGATTGCCGATTGGGGCATCGAGGGTGGCTACTTTGCAGACGCCGACGAGGCAGAAGCATTCCGCGATGAGCTCAAGTTTATTTTGGTTACACAGCGCGCTGCATTCAACTCGCCAGTGTGGTTCAACATTGGCGTACCAGGAGTGCCACAACAGGCAAGTGCATGCTTCATTCTTTCGACCGAAGACACCATGGACGGAATTCTTAACTGGTATCGCGAAGAAGGAATCATCTTCAAGGGCGGTTCCGGTGCAGGCATCAACTTGTCCAACATTCGTTCAAGTGTCGAACACTTGAAGGGTGGTGGCACAGCATCTGGCCCAGTGAGCTTCATGCGTGGTGCTGACTCTTCAGCAGGAACCATCAAGTCGGGTGGCAAAACACGTCGCGCAGCAAAGATGGTGATCTTGAATGTGGATCACCCAGATGTTGAAGAATTCATTTGGTGTAAGACACGTGAAGAGCAAAAGGCTCGTGCATTGCGCGATGCTGGCTTCGACATGGATCTCGACGGCAAAGATTCGTTCTCGGTGCAATATCAAAACGCCAACAACTCTGTGCGCGTCACCGACGAGTTCATGCACGCAGTCAAGGAAGATCGCGATTGGACCTACAAGGCTGTTAAGGATGGAGCGCCAGTGCGTTCAATCAAGGCACGCGACTTGTGGCGCCAAATCGCAACAGCATCGTGGGAGTGCGCGGACCCAGGCTTGCAATTCGACACCACCATCAACAAGTGGCACACCGCTCATGCAACTGGTCGTATCAATGGCTCGAACCCATGCAGCGAATACATGCACATCGACAACTCGGCTTGCAACTTGGCTTCAATCAACTTGCTCAAGTACCTCGACAACACTGACACATTCGATGTAGACGCATACCGTCACACCATTGAAGTGATGTTCACCGCCCAAGAAATCTTGGTTGGCAACGCTGACTATCCAACAGAAAAGATCGGCGAGAACAGCCGCATCTTCCGTCAGTTGGGTCTTGGATACGCAAACATCGGAGCATTGTTGATGGCTCTCGGTATGCCATATGACTCGACCGGTGGTCGTGCATGGGCTGCAACATTGACATCAATGATGACTGGCCACGCGTACGCAACCAGTGCACGCATCGCAAGCCGCATGGGGCCTTTCTCGGGCTTCGCAGCGAACGAGCGCTACATGCTCAACGTGTTGCGCATGCACCGTGATGCCAACAACGAAATCGACAACATCGATGTCGTGCAACAAGACCTCGTTGCTGCCGCAACACACGCTTGGGACTCAGCCGTTCGTGACGGAGAAGAGTACGGCGTGCGTAACAGCCAGGCAACAGTACTTGCACCAACCGGCACGATTGGTTTGATGATGGACTGTGACACAACTGGTATCGAGCCAGACTTGGGTCTCGTCAAGTTCAAGAAGCTTGTTGGCGGTGGCAATATGTCAATCGTTAACCAGACAGTGCCACGTGCACTTACCAACTTGGGCTACGAAGGTCCAGTTGTTGATCGCATCATCCAATACATCGATGTCAACAAGACAATCGTTGGTTCACCAGACTTGAAGGCAGAGCACTTGCCAGTGTTCGCTTGCTCAATGGGTGACAACACGATTCACTACGAAGGTCACGTGCGCATGATGGGTGCGGCTCAGCCGTTCTTGTCGGGTGCTATCTCGAAGACTGTCAACATGCCAGAAGAAGCAACCATTGAAGACATCGAGGCATTGCACATGCTTTCGTGGGAGCTCGGCATCAAGGCAGTTGCGATTTACCGTGACAACTGCAAGGTCGGTCAGCCACTTTCCACCGCCAAGAAAGACGGAGAAAAGGGAACAGCCGACGCTGCGGCAGCTGCAGGTCAGATGACCAACACGGTTGAGCGCATTGTTGAGAAGATCGTGCACCAGCCAGTCCGTCAGAAGTTGCCACGCTCACGTCGTGGTCGCACCTTCGAGTTCCGCGTTGCTGATTGCAAGGGCTTTGCAACCATCGGCGAATACGTCGACGGTCGTCCAGGCGAAGTGTTCCTCACTGTGTCAAAGCAGGGAAGCACATTGGCCGGCATCATGGACTCGTTCGCAAAGAGCGTCTCGTACGGTTTGCAGTACGGCGTTCCATTGCGAGCATTCATTGAGGCATTCATCAACACACGCTTCGAACCAGCAGGCATGACTGATGATTCCGACATTCGTATGGCATCATCCATCATCGACTACCTCTTCCGCCGTTTGGCTGTCGAGTATCTATCGGTCGATGAGCGTGCAGAGTTGGGCATTTACACTCGCGAAGAGCGTTTGCAGCCAACACTGCCTGGTGTGGAGGAATCGGTAACCAATACCGCTCAAGGCGTCGACGTAATCAGCGATCCGAAGACAGTGCCGACTGTGCAAGAACTTGTTGCACAGATGGACTTCGCAGCACAACAGCCACACGCGCAGGCAACACCAGCTAAAACTGGCGCAATCTGCTCATCATGTGGTTCTGCCAACATGCAACGCGCTGGTGCGTGTTACGTGTGCGGTGACTGCGGCTCGTCATCCGGCTGTTCCTGATCTTCAAGTTCAGGACTGCATGTCGAATAGCTTCAGTTCGAAACGAGTAGTAGAAAACTTACGCGTTCTTGCTCAACGTACCGGTGGACCAAATGGTGCACGGCGCTTGTGCTGGACTTCAGAATGGTTAGAGGCTCGCGCGCTCTTGCGCGAGCAACTATCCACGTTGCCACTCGAAGTTGAACAAGATGAGGCTGGCAACCTGTGGGCCTATTTGCGCGGTGAGTCCAAAGAGACAATCGTGATCGGTTCGCATCTCGACTCTGTACCAAGTGGGGGTTGGCTCGATGGTGCGCTTGGCGTCATGGCCGGTCTTGAAGTGATGAGGGCTTTGTGTGACGGCCCAAAGCCAGCTCGCACAATTGCACTCGTCGACTGGGCAGACGAAGAGGGGGCAAGGTTCGGTAGAAGTTTGTTTGGATCTGCTGCCGTTGCGGGCAGTCTTGATCTTGAAGTGCTCGCGGGTTTGAAAGACAAAAACAACGCAGGTCTAGTCGAGACTCTGGCCGAGCACGGCGTGCACCTGAATGCGTTGGAGCAGTGCGAAAAGCGCCGTGACACCATCGCTGCATATCTTGAACTACACATTGAGCAAGGCCCAGTGCTTGAACAGATGGGGCAACCAATTGCGGTAGTGACCGGCACAGTGGGCATCGAACGCAAGCGATTCATCTTCAATGGCCAGGCTGCACACGCGGGCACTATGCCAATGGCAATGCGTAAGGATTCATTGCGCGCTGCCAGCAGATTTATTTTGGAAGTTGCAGACATCGGCGTTTTGCACAATGGAGTGACAACGGTTGGTTCAATCAGTTGCAAGCCTGGTGTTGTTACTGCAGTGCCTGGTGAAACCATGGTCACTCTCGACATGCGGCATATTGATGCAACAAGTTTGAACAACATGCTGAACGAATCGTTGGCATCGGCAACTAAGTGGGCCGAGCACGAGGGTTGTCATGTCAAGGTAGAACATATTTTTGCAATTGATCCAATGATCTTTGACCCAAAACTCATTGAAATGACGCGTCAGTCAATCGGTGAGGTTCATGACACTGTTGTTGAAATCCCGAGTGGTGCGCTCCACGATGCTTCAGAGATGGCTCGTAGTATCCCCACAGCGATGATTTTTACGTCGTCGACAAACGGCCTTTCGCACACTAAAGAAGAAGACACTCCTGTCGAGCACCTCGAGATGGGTTGCGATGCTTTTTGGTCGCTTGTGAACCGAGTTCTTAAGGGTTAATGCGACACGGCATGCGCTTGATGCCATTGATGAAGTTGCTCTGCAGGTAGGCAGGCTCTCCAGTGATTTGCAAGTTGGGCATGCGCCTATAGATCTCTTCAAACATCACGCCCATTTCGCGCCGTGCCAAGTTGGCACCTAAGCAGAAGTGCGGCCCGCCAGCACCAAAGCCCACCTGGGCAGGTTGGGCGGTGCGTGTTACATCAAAGATGTATGGGTTGTCGTACACCTCTTCGTCACGGTTGGCCGAGTTGTACCACATCACGATTTTTTCGCCTTGCTTGATCTTGACGCCGCGAATCTCGGTGTCACGCGTGGCGGTGCGACGAAAGTGAATCACTGGAGATGACCAACGAACGATTTCTTCGACGGCGGTCTTGGTGTTGGCCTCGAAATTGCCAAACCATTTGGCACGCTCATCTGGCAGGCGAGTGAGTTCGAGCATTCCATGGCTAATGGCATTGCGGGTGGTCTCGTTGCCGGCAACTACAAGAAGAATAAAGAAGCTGCCGAACTCTTGTGGTGACATGCGCTCGCCGTCAACTTCGGCATGCATCATGATGCTTGTGAGATCGTCTTGTGGGGTCTTCAAGCGATCTTCGCCGAGGGCTTGTGCGTAGGCAAATATTTCGAGCGCAACATTGATGAGGTTCTCAAGAGTGCCACCAAAGTCTGGGTCGCCAGCGCCAAGAATGACGTTTGTCCAATCAAGGATTTGTTTCTCATCACTTTGTGGAATGCCCATCATCTCGCAAATGATTTGGAGTGGAAACGGTGCAGCGATGTTTTCAACAAAATCAAACTCGCGGTCGCCAAACTTTTCGATCACGGTGTCAACAATGGTGCGGGCCTTGACCTTGACGTACTCTTCGATGCGCGCAATTTCTTTCGGGGTGAAGCCTTTTGAAACGATCGTGCGCAGTCGCACATGCTTCGGGTCATCCATACTGATCATGGACCCAAAAAATTCATTGAGTTCGATGGTCAGGTCGGGGATGTTTGTGCCCTTGCCGCTTTGAAATAGATCAGGATTACGGCTGGCATGCCAGATGTCTTCGTGCTTCGTGAGTGCCCAGTAACCAGGTCCCACGGGAAAATTCATCAACTCGATTTCTGGAAAGAACTTGACAGGGGCTTCTTTGCGCAATGTGGAGAACACGGATTCTCGGTGTTCCCGCGAAGCCTTCCAAAATTCGGGGTCTGAAAGGTTGATCTGATCGGGGGAAACGCGCGTCAGTTGGACTGGGCTTTGAGGCATCTCAAAATGGTACCGTTGCCTAACTATTTATTAATTACTCAAACGAAAGACACCCCATGACACAAGCAGTGATCGTTGCAACCGCCCGTAGCCCAATCGGCCGTGCCAATAAAGGAACCCTTGTTGACTTGCGTCCAGATGAGATGACGGCGCAAATCGTGCGCGCACTCATGGCCAAGGTGCCACAGGTAAAAGGTTCAGACGTTGAAGACTTGATGCTCGGTATTGGTCAGCCTGCCGGTGAAGGTGGTTTCAATATTGGTCGCATGGTTGCGATTCTTGCTGGCCTCGACGATGTTCCTGGCGTGACGGTCAATCGTTATTGCTCGTCAAGCTTGCAGACAATTCGCATGGCCGCACACGCAATCATGGCTGGCGAAGGAGATTGCTTCATCGCAGCAGGTGTTGAAACCGTGAGTCGTTATGCACATGGTGCAAGCGACATGGCACCTAACCCAATCTTCAAGGGACCAGGCGAGCGCACCAAGTTGCGCAGTGCCGGTGGTCAACCAACATGGACACCTGCACAAGGTTTGGCAGATGCATACATCTCGATGGGTCAGACTGCAGAGAACGTACGCGAAATTGAAGGCGTCACTCGTGAAGAGATGGACGCCTTCGGTGCTCGCTCGCAACAACTTGCAGTGAAGAACCAAAACAATGGTTTCTTCGAACGCGAAATTACTCCGCTCACATTGCCAAACGGCACAGTTGTCAGCAAGGACGATGGTCCGCGAGACGGCACAACCGCCGAAGGCCTTGCAGCACTCAAGCCTGTGTTTCGTCCAGACGGACAAATCACAGCTGGTAACGCATGCCCACTCAATGACGGTGCAGCGGCAGTCATGGTTATGAGTGACACAAAGGCAAAGCAACTTGGACTCACGCCACTTGCACGAATTATTTCGTCAGGTGTGTCTGGACTTAACCCAGAGATCATGGGCCTTGGTCCAATCGAGGCATGTCGTCAAGCACTGAAGCGCGCTGGTATGACCATTGACAACGTTGATCTTGTTGAAATCAATGAGGCATTTGCTGCACAAGTTATTCCATCAGCAAAACACCTCGGCATTTCGATGGACAAGCTCAATGTTCACGGTGGAGCGATTGCGCTCGGTCACCCATTCGGTATGACCGGTGCTCGCATCATGACGACCTTGATCAACGGCTTGCAGTCGACCAACAAGACAATCGGCATGGAGTCGATGTGTGTTGGTGGTGGCCAAGGTATGGCCATGATCATCGAACGCCTCAGCTGATAAGAGCGAGTTTCGAATGGCGACTGAGTCGCCACAACATCACTGCAGCCAATGTTGTGAGTGATGCCATAAGTAGGGCAACTGCACCGAAGGCAACTATGCCTCCGTTGTGGTTTGCCCCGCCAAAGTGTCCATAGATTGCTGGCGTTGTAAACGCAAGCAACATCGACATCAAGAGTCCTGACGCACCTGCAAGACCTTGCGCCGCAGATGCGCGACCAATTGGTGCCGCGAGTGCAACTGCGGCGGCGGATGCTGGATACATCAATGCTTGCGCAATTCCTTCGAGCACGTTGAGCGCAACAACTGGCGGAAGAGTCCGGAATAGGCCATATCCACCAACAGCGGGGACAACAAAAATCATTGCGTACATCGCGACCTTTTGTGGGTCGTGTCGGTCGGCCAATCTGCCGCCATATGAAGCAAAAAGAATAAATGGAATTGTGTATAAACCGAACGAGATACCAACCATCATGTTGCCGCCACCTAGGTCGGTGAGGTAGCGATCCCACAAGGAATCGAAAATTCCCACAGGAGCCTGAATGGCCATGGCAGTCAGCACTGCGATTCGCACACGCGGGTAACGCAGTAATTCAACGCTGGCGCGCTGTGATGTTTCGTTTGTTGGCAATTCGGGAAACGATCGAAATGCAATCAGGAGCAGCGTGAGCAGGCTGATACCGCCAAAAACGAGGAACGTAGAAGAGAGACCAATCGGATCAATCAGCATTCCGCCAAACAATGGACCAGCAACAAAACCGAGCAGCTCAATGCCGGCGAGTTTGCCGAGGCGTTCGCCACGTCGTTCTGGATCGACATGAGCAATCAGTGCGCGCACGGCCGGCATGACGAGACCAAACGAAGAGCCAATGACAGCGCGTGCCAACACAAATTGCACAAGCGAAGTGCTGGTGGCCATGAGAATTGCGCCAAGTGCGCTGACCAACAAACCAAGCATGATCAATCGTTTGGCATGCCCACGGTCTGCGTACGGAGCGATGAACAACTGCATAACGAATCCGCTCAAAAACCCTGCACCTGAAATCAAGCCGAGGCTCGAGGTCGCGAAACCAAATTTGTCTTGAATGTCACCGAGTGCGGCAAAGATCACGCTGTTGGCGGTTGCGATACCGAATGAGCAAAACATTAAAAGAAATGCGTCCGCCTTGTGATCGCGGGGGTCGAGTGTCATAAGTGAGATCTCATTAGCGACCAAGCTCGTTCAAAACTGCATCGCCAAACTGTGGCCATGCAGTAAGCGCCCAATCACCAAACTCTCGATTGGTGAGCGCAAAACATGCAACGTTTGCGACAGGGTCAATCCAAACAAAGGTTCCGCTACCGCCGAAATGTCCAAAGGTTGAAGCGCTATTGCGGGTTGCCATCCAGTGGGGAGACTTAGCGCCGTGGATTTCTGGGCCGAGACCCCATGGGCACGGGTCAAATCTGCCCACGCCAGGAACTACGCCTTCGAGTTCACCGAATTGTGGTGTCGTTGCCTCGATGTATGTACTGCGTGCAATGAGTCTCGGTGCGCGAAGTTCGGCTGCAAATAAAGCAAGATCGGAAATCGTTGAGTGAACGTCTGCAGCGGGGGAGCCAAGCAATTCGCTCGACGACATGCCTAGCGGTGCGAAAACTGCTTCAAATAAATATTCGTCGAAATTCATTTCAACTTGTGTAGCGATATGCGCAGCAAGCAGTTCGTACGCAGTGTTGGAATACACGCGCTTACGACCCGGGCTAATGATTGGTGCTCCATTGTCAAACCCGTAGCCGCCGGCATGACTGAGTAAATGGCGAAGTGTGCATCCCTCTTGACCGACTTGATCGTCAAGTGAAACGGAGCCGTCTTCAACTGCGATGAGGGCAGACCAAGCCGTTATGAGTTTGCTAATCGATGCAAGTCGAAACCTAAATTCGGCATCACCGCTTAAATGCAAAGTGCCAGTTTGGTCAATGACGCCGGCAGCAGTATTGGGCGCGCCCCATGTACTGGTGAGCGCAAATGATTGCGCCAGTTTTGTGCCCATAGGCACTAATTCTTGTCGCGAATCAGTTCTGCAACGCGGAATGCAAGGTCAAGCGATTGACGAGCGTTTAGACGTGGGTCGCAAACGGTTTCATAGCGCGTATCAAGATCTTCGTTACTCACAGCCTCTGCGCCACCAAGACACTCGGTCACATTGTCACCGGTAAGTTCGATATGTATTCCGCCTGGCCATGTGCCTTCTGCGCGGTGAGCAGATACGAAGCCAGTGATTTCACGAATGATGTCATCAAAGTGACGAGTCTTGCGACCATTTGGTGCGGTGAACGTGTTGGCGTGCATTGGGTCGCATGCCCACACAACTGGGTGCCCAGTGTCGCGCACAGCACGAAGCAGTGGACGCAATGCTTCTTCAACATTGTCTGCGCCCATGCGGGTGATCAGCGTGAGTCGTCCGGGAATACGCGATGGATTGAGCGTCTCGCAGAGGTTGAGAACGAAGTCGACACTTGTGTCTTTGCCAATTTTGCAACCAATTGGGTTGCCCACACCGCGAAGAAACTCAATGTGCGCGCCGTCGAGTTGACGCGTGCGCTCGCCGATCCACAGCATGTGAGCGCTGCAGTCGTACCATCCGCCAGTTAGTGAATCTTGGCGGGTGAGTGCTTCTTCGTAGCCCAAAATCAGTGCTTCGTGACTTGTGTAGACGTCAACTTGGTGCAGTGCGCTGTTGGTCTCTGTGTCGACTCCGCATGCACGCATAAATGCAAGTGCGCGCTCGATCTCAGCAGCAACTTGCTCATAGCGCTGACCCTCTGCGCTCGTTGCTACAAACTCTTGGTTCCACGCATGTACGCGGTTGAGGTCAGCGAAGCCGCCCTTGGTGAAAGCGCGCAACAAGTTGAGCGTGCTTGCCGACTGGTGGTATGCCTGCACCAAACGCTCTGGGTTTGGGCGTCGTGCATCTTCGTGTGCTGCTGGGTCGTTGACCATGTGTCCACGAAAAACTGGCAGCTCAATGTTGCCAACCTTTTCGGTGTTGGCTGAGCGAGGCTTTGCAAACTGACCTGCAATGCGACCTACTTTGACGACGGGTACGCCCATCGAATAGGTGAGCATGACAGCCATCTGCAAAATAACGCGAAGCTTTTCACGAATATTGACTGCGGTGAACTCTTCAAAACTTTCTGCGCAGTCACCGGCTTGCAACAAAAATGCATTACCGCTTGCCACTTGGCCCAGGGCAGCTTGCAACGATCGTGCTTCACCCGCAAATACGAGTGGGGGGAACGTGGCGATCTGTTTGAGTGCGCGTTCGAGTTCGCCCGAGTCAGGCCATTGTGGCTGTTGCACAGCAGGCATGCTCTGCCAAGATGAAGGTGTCCAGTTGCGTGTCATAGGGCTCAGTACTTTCAGTGTACGAACCTGCCGTGGCTAAACCCAGCGGGTTTTATACGGTCAGGAAATCGCCAGAATCTTCGCGCAATGAATCAACTGCACGGCTCACGAGTCGGCGTGCGGCTTCAGCAGTAACGCCGAGTTCTTCGCCAACCTGACGGAAGCTCTTGCGCTCGCCATCGTGCATGCCGAAGCGTGCCTCAACTGCGTAACGGGCCCGCTCGTCAAGTGTGTTGAGCAAGTTGTCGAGCAAGTCGGTGTCAACCATCGACATCACGGCCTCTTCTGGGCTGATGTCGTCGTTTGGTACCAAGTCGCCAAGAGTTGCATCGCCGTCGTCACCGATGGTCTTGTCAAGTGAGACCGGGGTGGTGAGGCGGTGCAATTCGGCGTTCATTGCATCGAGACCTTCTGCATCGCCAGAACCCTGACGAAGAGCTGCACGCAAAGTTGCTGAGCGATCGCCAGGAATGCGGATGAGGCTGGCCTTCTGGTCAAGCGCACGGCCGATGGCCTGACGGATCCAGAACGTTGCATAGGTTGAGAATTTGAAACCACGGCGCCAGTCAAACTTGTCGACGGCGTGCTCGAGGCCCAAGTTGCCCTCTTGGATCAAGTCCAACAAGTCCATGCCCTGTGGCAATGGGTAACGACGGGCGATCGAAACAACCAATCGGAGGTTGGAACGGATGAAGTGGTCTTTGGCCTTGGCTGCGCCACGGAGGTCGGCGCGCAAAGCTGCACTGCGCTCGCCCTTCTTCATCGCTATGGCCGCGTCGCGACCCTTTTCGATGGCCTTAGAGAGGTTGCGCTCGTCCTCAGCGTTGAGGAGGGCGACTTTGCCGATTTCGTTGAGGTAGAGACCAATTGCATCAGACATGGTGGGGGGACCGTTTCGATTGTGTGGGGGGTTTATGGGGGGATTAATGACATTAGTTCATCGGCAGGTTTTGCGCTAGGGGTAAATGAATATTTTTTGAAATTCTTAAACACTGATGTTTATTGGGTTTAGTGCAAATTGGCATTGCTGACACCGATTTTCTTTGTGGCAAAACTGCACGACCGAGGTAGAAGCAGAACTTTCTAGACTGACAGGTGTGTCGCAACCCAAACAGCAGCGAATTGGATTGTTCGGAGGCACCTTCGACCCGCCTCACATAGGGCACTTGGTTACAGCGATCAATGTTCGCCATGCACTCGACTTGGACATTGTGATTTTGATGGTTTCGCATGACCCGTGGCAGAAGTCGGGCACTCGCGAAGTTGCTCCGGCCGCTGATCGGTATGCGTTGGTGCAGGCTGCAGTTCAGGACGTCGAGGGGTTGATTGCTGGGCGAGACGAGATCGATCGCGGTGGCCCGAGTTTTACCGCCGACACGCTGAAGAATCTTGCAAGTAAATATGTCGGTGCACAATTGTTCACCATTGTTGGTGACGATGCTGCTGCAGGTTTGCCGAGCTGGGAAAGAGTCGAGCAAGTTGTTTCGCAATCGCAATTGGTGGTCGTCGACCGACCAGGCGTGAGCGTTGAGTTGCCGAAACAATTTGAATGGCTTCGAGTTGAGTCTCCGCGACTTGAAGTGAGTAGCACCGACCTCAGATTGCGATTTGCTGATGGTCGACCAACTGATTATTTGGTGACCACTGCGGTGTTGAACGAGATTCAGATTCGTGGCATGTACGGATCAAGTGAGAGAATCGTTCGCTCATGACCGCAATACCTTCTCGACAACGAAACAGAATGCTTGCTGCACTTGCCTGCGGTATTGCGTCTGCTTGCTTGTTACCCATCGGCGGAGTGATTGCGGCTCGCTCGCTATTGCATTCATCTGGTGGTACTCGTGTAGACGACAGTGGTGCACTGCTGATACCAGCAACCCCCGCTGCATTGCTAGCTACTGTCAACGAAGTTAATCAGGTGACATCACTTACTGCATTTGTGCTCGATCCAAGCGGGGTCGGTGGCACAATCATTTCGCTTCCGGTTGGCACCCGTGCTGAATCAATTGGTCAGCAAGCACCCCATCGATTAGCCGACACGTTTACTCAAGCAGGGGTCGAAGCCATGTTGCTTGAAGCCGAAGGTGCACTGGATGTGACGTTCAGCGTTGTTGGTGCTGTTGGGCGCAATGACTTAGCGGGAGTACTCAATGTGTTGCCGCAGATTCCTGTCACGTTTGAAACGCCGGTAGTGAATACGGCAATGGTGATGCCAGATCCTGCGACTACGACGACAATTAAATCGCGTAGTTCACGGTCAACGGAAACAACTCTGCCACCACAACCTGTTGCAGTGGATAGCGAATTTTTCCCTGCCGGTGAACAGACATTGACAGGCGATCAGGCAGCCTTAGTGCTGTACACACAAAGAGTTGGTGAACCAGAACTTGATCGACTCGCGCACATCAAGGCAATGTGGAATGGTGTTGCAACTGCGGTAGGCACTGGGCTTGCACCTGAAGTTGCGCAATTCGATCCAGCACTCGTAGGTACAGAATTACCCAATGAAATTGGAGCGTTTATACGCAGGGTGCTTGGCGGACCTATTCAGGTGTGGCAGTTGAGCGCTCAACCACTCGTAGGTGCCGATAACCCATTGGGAATAGATATTTACGCACTAGATCGCTTTGAAGTATTGATGATTATGGCCAGTGTGGCTCCGAGCAGTTTGTCGATTTCCAATGACACGCTTGC
>Ga0214919_10004450_pt1 | contig 20505 bp, 17 predicted proteins | sample LL1503_MetaG_FD_177994 | JGI IMG/M metagenome (GOLD analysis project Ga0214919, IMG submission 177994) | Freshwater microbial communities from Lake Lanier, Atlanta, Georgia, United States - LL-1503 | ecosystem: Environmental > Aquatic > Freshwater > Lake | place: USA: Georgia | collected... | reverse complement strand
TGATTTTCTCGTTTCGGAGGTCTAAATCGACCCTAAGGCCTTGATTTCCCGCTAGTTTTTGCATTTTTTGGGCAATTTCGCGACAGTAATCGGCCTGAGAATCGGTAATGTTGCACACCACCACCTGGACAGGCGCCAGCCAGACAGGCAAGGCGCCTGCGTGCTGTTCGATCAAAATTCCGATGAAACGCTCCATGCTGCCCACAATGGCACGGTGCAACATGACGGGGCGATGACGACCCCCGTCCTCCCCTACATATTCAGCATCAAGGCGCTCCGCCATAGAAAAATCGACCTGAATGGTGCCGCACTGCCACTGACGCCCAATGGCGTCTTTCAGGGTGTACTCAATTTTGGGGCCATAAAAAGCACCATCGCCTGGCGAGATTTCAAATTCGCAGTTGGAAGCGCGCAAACTTTCCATGAGCGCATGCTCGGCTTTGTCCCAAATTTCATCCGAGCCAATGCGCTGAGCGGGACGCGTGGCCACTTTGTAAATGATGTCGGTAAAGCCAAAGTCTTTGTAAACTTTTTGCAGCAGCGTGGTGAAGTTGACGCTCTCAGGCAAGATTTGGTCTTCGGTACAAAAAATGTGGCCATCGTCTTGGGTGAAGCCGCGCACACGCATGATGCCGTGCAAGCCGCCTGTGGGCTCGTTGCGGTGGCACTGACCGAACTCACCGTAGCGCAGCGGCAAATCACGATAACTCTTCATGCCCTGCTTGAAGATCAAAATGTGGCCGGGGCAGTTCATGGGCTTCAAAGCGTAATCACGCTTCTCTGACTCCGTGGTAAACATGTTGTCGCGGTACTTGTCCCAGTGGCCTGTTTTTTCCCACAAAGATTTGTCAATGATCTGCGGCCCCTTCACTTCTTGGTAGCCGTTGTCTTGGTAAACAGCACGCATGTACTGCTCGACCTTTTGCCAAACAGTCCAACCCTTGGGGTGCCAAAAAACCAAGCCTGGTGCGTGTTCATCAATGTGAAACAAATCGAGTTCACGACCTAACTTGCGGTGATCGCGCTTTTCAGCCTCTTCCAATTGGGTGAGGTGGTTTTGCAAATCTTCTTTGCTGGTCCAAGCCGTGCCGTAAATGCGTTGCAGCATTTCGTTTTTGCTGTCGCCGCGCCAATAAGCGCCGGCCAGCTTCATGAGTTTGAAGTGCTTGAGCTTGCCTGTGCTGGGCACGTGAGGGCCGCGGCACAAATCTTCAAACGCGCCTTCTTTGTACAAGCTCACATCTTCATTGGAAGGAATGCTGCCAATGATTTCTGCTTTGTAGTGCTCGCCCAGACCTTTGAAGTACGCCACAGCCTCATCACGAGGCAGCACGCGACGAAGCACGGGTTCGTCTTTGCTGGCCAATTCGGTCATTCGCTTTTCAATGGCGGCCAAATCTTCCAGCGTGAAAGGACGGCTGTAGGAAAAGTCGTAGTAAAAACCGTTTTCAATGACAGGGCCAATGGTGACCTGTGCATCAGGGTACAAATCTTTGACGGCATAGGCCAACAGGTGAGCTGTGGAGTGGCGCACCACTTCAAGGCCATCGGCATCCTTGGCGGTGATGATGGCGAGTTGGGCATTGCTGGCCATGGTGAAACTCGTGTCCACCACTTTGCCATCGACTTTGCCAGCCAAGGCCGCTTTGGCCAAGCCTGCGCCAATGGAGGCCGCAACCTCTGCCACGGTGACGGGACCGGGAAATTCACGCAAAGAACCGTCTGGAAGTGTGATCTGAACCATGTTCAATTAGAAAAAAAGAAGGCGCCTTGAAGGCGCCAGAAATGAAAAACGCGGCATTTGCCGCGCTTTCAAACGCTCAGGCCAGATTTTACGCTGTGCCTGGGGTGTTTTTCGATCAGTGGAACTGTTCTTCTTCGGTCGAGCCGGTTAAAGCAGTCACGCTTGAGCGGCCGCCTTGGATCACGGTGGTCACTTCGTCGAAATAACCGGTACCCACTTCTTGCTGGTGCGACACGAAAGAGTAGCCGCGGTCACGGGCTGCAAATTCGGGCTCTTGCACTTTCTCAACGTAGGCCGACATACCGCGCTGAACGTAGGCTTGTGCCAAGTCAAACATGTTGTACCACATGGAGTGAATACCAGCCAATGTGATGAACTGGTACTTGTAACCCATGGCGCCGAGTTCTTTTTGAAATTTAGCGATGGTGGCATCGTCCAAGTTTTTCTTCCAGTTGAAAGAAGGCGAGCAGTTGTAGGCCAACAATTTGCCAGGGTGCTTCTTGTGAACAGCTTCTGCAAACTTGCGTGCAAATTCCAAATCGGGTGTACCCGTTTCACACCACACCAGGTCGGCGTAATCCGCATAAGCAACTGCGCGGCTAATGGCTTGCGCCATGCCCTTCTTGGTTTTGTAGAAACCTTCTGCCGTGCGCTCGCCCGTCAGGAATGGCTTGTCGTTTTCATCGTAGTCGCTGGTGAGCAAGTCGGCAGCTTCTGCATCTGTTCGCGCAATGACCAACGTAGGAACGCCACAAACGTCAGCCGCCATGCGGGCTGCGATCAATTTCTGGCAAGCCTCAATGGTGGGAACCAACACTTTGCCACCCATGTGACCGCACTTCTTCACAGAAGCCAATTGATCTTCAAAGTGAACGCCACCTGCGCCTGCAGCAATCATGGCCTTCATCAATTCGAAAGCATTCAAAACACCACCAAAACCCGCTTCAGCATCGGCCACGATGGGTGCAAAATAATCTGTGTAATCTTTGTCGCCTGGGTTGGTGCCTTTAGACCATTGAATTTCATCAGCGCGACGAAAGCTGTTGTTGATGCGCTCAACCACCTTGGGCACGGAGTCCACGGGATACAAAGATTGATCTGGGTACATGGATGCGTATGAGTTGTTGTCTGCAGCAACCTGCCAGCCCGACAAATAAATGGCCTTGATACCCGCCTTCACTTGTTGCATGGCTTGCCCGCCCGTGAGTGCACCCAAGCAATTCACGTAGGGTTCGTTGTGGACCAAGTCCCACAACTTCTCAGCACCGCGGCGCGCCAAGGTGTGCTCAATCGGGAAAGAGCCGCGCAAACGCACGACATCAGCGGCTGAATAACCGCGTTTGATGCCCTTCCAACGGGGGTTGGTGGCCCAATCTTTTTCCAACGCAGCGATTTGTTGTTCTCGGCTCAGTTGTTCAACGAGATCTTGTGGCATGACGATTTCCTTACTTGTGGTTGATGTAGAGGCCAATTCGTTCAGTGAACCCTTTGGCACTGGTAAAATTCTATGTCTTGTATAAGACTTATCAAAAATCTTATGTCTTATATAAGATAAATATTTTTACATTTAAAAACAACAAGTTATATTATCGATTTCTCATTGCAAAAATTCATCTCTCATATTGAGAAATTTTTGCGCAATGCAACATGACAATATTTCATATTAAGAAATTAAATTTCTAAATTTCAAGTCACTTAAACCAATGATTCACCACAACAAGAACACACCTGTGTCAAATCGGAAACTTCCTCGAGAGGGATATCTACAACAACAAGGGTAAAAAAACTTCATTTCCCCTTGGAAACCGCTCTTTTCTCCTTTAGCATCCCCTTAGCCGGATAAATACGTTTCCGGCTGTGAACCAACTTCCGACTTAAGGAATTTAAAAATGGCAACTGCAAAAAAGTCTCCGGCAAAAAAAGCTGCTCCTGCAAAGAAGGCAGCACCCGCCAAAAAACCCGCAGCTAAAAAAGCTGCTCCCGCGAAAAAAGCTGCGCCAGCTAAAAAAGCTGCGCCAGCTAAGAAAGCTGCTCCAGCTAAAAAGCCAGCAGCCAAAAAAGCCCCCGCTAAAAAGCGCACCCCAAATGCTGCTTTCATGAAGGCTTTGACACCAAGCGCCGCTTTGGCCGCTGTGGTGGGTGCTGCCCCGCTACCACGGACTGAAGTAGTGAGCAAGCTGTGGGTCTATATCAAGAAGCACAACCTGCAAGACAAAGTCAACAAGCGGAACATCAACGCTGACGACAAACTCAAAGCCATTTTTGGCAAAGCACAAGTCACCATGTTTGAATTGGCTGGCTTGATCGGCAAGCACCTGAAATAATTCAGTGTTAACCGAATGAAAAAAAGCCGGGTCACCCCGGCTTTTTTTTACCAAAATCAGATCACGTCATCACGCTTTTCTTTTCAAAGCACTTTGTGTCACTGCAGACAAGGTGCCCCGCGTTGTAATGACCTCTGGGTCCAGCATGATTTCAATCAAAGTGCCTTGTTTTCGCTTTAAGGCCGCCATCAGGGCTGGCTCGAACTCCTCCGTTTTCAAAATTCGAATGCCTTCGTAGCCATAGGCCTTCGCCAAATCTGCAAAGTTGGGATTGCTCAAATGCGAGCCCAAGTTGTGAGTTGGAAACTCTCTCTCTTGGTGCATTCGAATGGTGCCATACATGCCATTGTTCAAAAGCACCACAATCGATTGGGCGCCATGCTGAGTGGCTGTTGCCAATTCTTGTCCGTTCATTAAAAAATCGCCATCACCGGCAATGGTGAAAACCACACGCCCTGTCAAAATTGATGCCGCTACGCCAGCAGGAACGCCATAGCCCATGGCTCCCACCGTTGGTGCCAATTGAGTTTTAAATCCTTTGCTGAGTCCGTGGTGCTTGAAATAACGGTGTACCCAACTGGCAAAATTTCCTGCGCCATTGGTCAGGACGGCATCGTCTGGCAGGTGCCGTTGCAAGGCAGCGATGACTTCAGGCATATTGACCAGGCCGCTGTCAGAGTCTGCTGTCAAACCTGGAAGCAATTGGGGCTTTGTATTCTCAAGGTAATCGGCGTTGGTTTGAGCCGCCCAATCGGTCCAGGGAACTTGCGGGGGGGCGGTCAATACTTCTAAACTTCTGGCAGCCGCATTCATGGTGGCACAGATGGCTAAATCAGCGTGATAGACCCTGTTCAACTCTTCCGCGCTGGCATGAATGTGAACCAACTTTTGCTTTGGCTTTGGAACCTCTAAAAGGGTGTAACCACTCGTGGTCATCTCTCCTAACCTGGGGCCAATGGCCAAAATCAAGTCACTGTCTTTGATGCGTTGCGACAGCTTAGGATTGATTCCGATGCCGACATCTCCCGCATACAAGGGGTGAAAATTATCGAATGTGTCTTGAAATCTAAAGGCATTGCCCACAGGCAACTGCCAGTTTTCTGCAAATCTTTGAAGCGCTTGCGCCGATTGTGGGGTCCACCCGCCACCACCCGCAATCACAAACGGCCTCTGAGCCGCCATCAGCATTTCCCGCAACTTTCGCAAACTTCCAGGGTCACTCCAAGCTTCTACCGGTTCTAATTTGGGCAGCGGCCGCGACACAACCTCATGGGTCAACATGTCTTCTGGCAAGACCACGACGACCGGCCCAGGACGGCCGTTCATGGCCGCGGCAAAGGCCCTGGCCACATACTCGGGTATGCGTTTGACATCATCAATGCGCTCAACCCTTTTGGCCATGCCTTTGGTACTGGGTCCAAAAAAAGAACAGAAGTCGACTTCCTGAAACGCTTCACGGTCTCGGGTCTCTGCTGCGACGTCACCCACAAACAAGACCATGGGCGTGGAATCTTGAAACGCTGTATGAACGCCAATTGAGGCGTTGGTTGCCCCAGGGCCGCGTGTGACAAAACAAACGCCAGGACGCCCCGTTAAACGCCCCTGCGCATCAGCCATAAAGGCAGCGCCACCTTCCTGCCGGCAAGTGACAAACTGAATTTGATCTTGGTAGCGATGAAAACCATCCAGCACCGCCAAGTAACTTTCACCTGGAACGCCAAAGACATGGGTCACGCCCTGTGCTATCAGGCACTCCACCAACAGGTGCCCACCCAATTGGGCCGGTACCCCTGACTTGTCCAATTTGACATTTTGATCGCTCATAGGGCCTCGCAAAGTGAAGGTCGCATGATACTTTCAAAGCTGCGCTTGCAGTGCAAGTTGAGCCAACTTCAGCTCACGGCCCGGTCAAACTTGAAGACGCCTGGATCCTTCACGGGGTCGACGTCAACAGGAATGACCGACTTAGGCAAGAACTTGCCTTCCAACAACAGCTTAGACAATGGATTTTCAATCCTTTGTTGAACAGCACGCTTCAATGGGCGGGCACCAAACACAGGATCAAAGCCTACTTTGGCAAGTTCAGCCAAAGCAGCCGTTGAAACCTCAAGGTGCAAGTCCATTTTGGCCAAACGCGCCTGCAGAATTTGCAATTGAATTTTGGCAATCGACTCAATGTGCTTGGCATCGAGGCTGTGGAACACAACCGTTTCGTCAATGCGGTTTAAAAACTCAGGGCGGAAATGATTTTTAAGTTCTCCCCACACGGCATCTTTGATGTCTTCATTGGGCTGACCCACCATGGATTGGATCAAATGTGAACCAATGTTGGAGGTCATCACGATCACTGTGTTTTTAAAGTCAACAGTACGGCCTTGCCCATCGGTCAAACGGCCGTCATCCAAGACTTGCAACAAAACATTGAAGACATCGGGGTGGGCTTTTTCAACTTCATCTAACAACAGCACGGCATAAGGCTTTCTGCGAACGGCTTCAGTGAGGTAGCCGCCTTCTTCGTAGCCCACATAGCCGGGTGGCGCACCAATCAAGCGAGCGACGGAATGTTTCTCCATGAACTCACTCATGTCCATCCTAATCAAATGATCTTCACTGTCAAACAAAAATCCAGCAAGTGCCTTGCACAACTCTGTTTTGCCAACACCCGTTGGGCCTAAGAACAAGAATGAGCCCGTCGGCCTTTGTGGATCGGACAAACCTGAGCGAGAACGGCGAATGGCATGCGACACTGCTGCAATAGCTTCGTCCTGACCCACGACACGCTCGTGTAACTTGACTTCCATTTGCAGTAATTTTTCACGCTCGCCCTGCATCATTTTGGAAACGGGAATGCCTGTGGCACGACTGACCACTTCTGCAATTTCTTCCGCACCCACTTGTGTTCGCAATAATCGCGGCGCAGCCCCTGCTGCCGGATTAAGTTCGTTGGCTTGCGTCTCTTTTAAAAGCTTTTCAAGCTCAGGTAATTTGCCATATTGCAACTCGGCCACTTTATTGAAGTCGCCTTTTCGGGTGAGTTCATCAATTTGCTGTCTCAACTGATCGATTTTTTCACGAACATTTTGACTGCCCTGGGCTTGCGCTTTTTCTGTCTTCCATATTTCTTCCAAATCGGCCGCCTGCTTTTTCAGGCTGACGATTTCCTCTTCAATCAAGCCCAAGCGTTTTTGCGACGCTTCATCAGCTTCTTTCTTCACAGCTTCACGTTCAATTTGAAGCTGAATCAGACGGCGATCGAGCTTGTCAATGACTTCAGGTTTGGAGTCAATTTCAATTTTGATCTTGGAGGCTGCTTCGTCAATCAAGTCGATCGCCTTATCAGGTAAAAATCGGTCTGTGATGTAGCGGTGACTTAACTCGGCAGCCGCCACAATGGCGGGATCGGTAATGTCGACCCCGTGGTGAATTTCATATTTTTCTTGCAAGCCCCTCAAAATGGCAATGGTGGCTTCAACGCTGGGTTCACCCACCAAAATCTTTTGAAAGCGCCGCTCTAAAGCTGCGTCTTTTTCAATGTACTTGCGGTACTCATCCAGCGTCGTTGCGCCAACACAATGCAACTCACCTCTGGCCAGGGCGGGCTTGAGCATGTTGCCAGCATCCATGGCACCTTCTGCTTTGCCTGCGCCTACCATGGTGTGCAATTCATCAATAAAGACTATATTTTGACCTTCATCTTTGGCCAACTCATTCAACACAGATTTCAATCTTTCTTCAAACTCACCCCGAAACTTAGCGCCCGCCAACAGAGAGGCCATGTCCAAAGACAAAACACGTTTGCCCTTCAAGGAGTCGGGAACCTCACCCGCCACAATGCGCTGAGCCAAGCCCTCGACAATGGCTGTTTTGCCCACGCCAGGCTCACCGATGAGCACGGGATTATTTTTAGTCCGCCGTTGCAAAACCTGAATGGCTCTCCGAATTTCGTCATCGCGGCCAATGACCGGATCGAGTTTGCCCATGCGAGCACGCTCGGTTAAGTCAAGGCAATATTTTTTGAGAGATTCGCGTTGCCCCTCTGCGTCAGCACTGTTCACGTTCTGTCCTCCACGCACTGCATCCACAGCAGCTTCCATACTTTGACGGCTGAGCCCAGCCGCTTTGACTGTTTTTCCCAGTTCCGATTTGCTATCGGCGAGGGCCAACAAAAAGAGCTCGCTGGCCACAAAAGCATCGCCTCGCTTGAGGGCTTCCTTTTCTGCAGCTTGAAGCAGTTTCACCAATTCGGGACCCACTTGAACCTGATCTTGCCCAGTCACTTGTGGCAGTCGGTCAACAGCCGAATGCGCGGCGGCCAAGATCGAGGCCATGTTAACCCCAGCTCTTTGCAGCAAGGCCTTAGGACCATCTTGCTGCTGAAGCATGGCCAACAACACATGGGCTGGGTCAATGTAAGCGTGGTCTTTGCCAAGGGCCAAGCTCTGCGCATCCCCCAAAGCTTCTTGGAATTTAGTGGTGAGTTTGTCAATTCGCATTTGAATCTCCTATGACTCACCATTTTGGGACGTTCAGCCTATTTTTCAAGAGCCTGCATGATTTGGAGGATTTATCGAACCTCCAGTATTAAAATAAGAGTATGAACATTCATCAAATGTCAGTCCAATATGACGATCGCCAAGATCGCCTGGCGCTGCGGGTTAACAACCAAGACAGTCAAGAATTCAGGCTATGGCTCACCCGAGCTATGACCTTGAGACTCCTGCCCCATTTGCAGGCCTCGGTCGTTCATCTTGAAGCGCGCGACCCCCAAGTGATGGCCACGGACACCACTGCACAACAAATGTTGGCAGAACTGAAACGTGAAAATTTTTTGTCGCAGGCTGATTTTTCAACCCCTTTTGCGTCACAAAATCTCCAGTTACCCTTGGGTGAAACACCCATGTTGGTAACCGATGTGCAACTCAACCTGCAAAACTGCGGCAGCCTCAAGCTCTTGTTCCTAGATAAAAGTGGCGACAATGCGAGTGGCTCATCCTGTGAATTTAACCTCCAAGCATCTTTGCTCCACGGTTTGCTGCATCTGATCGAACAAGCGCTCAAAAAAGCGCAATGGCAGCAACCTGATTTTCCCCAGCGCACCGAAGGCGCAGAATCAGCCCCTTCTGAGCACCCGACTTACCGTCATTGATCAGCGTTGCGTGCCTCTATGCCCCATCTGAGCATCGCAGCATCGTCACTGCTGCGTGCGTCAACCCACTTAGAGCCTGCTGGTGTTTCTTCTTTTTTCCAGAATGGCGCGTGGGTTTTGAGGTAGTCCATCAAAAACTCGCAGGCCTTGAAACTTTCACCGCGGTGCGCCGATGTCACGGCTACCAACACGATTTGATCCGTGGGCTTCAAGGCACCCACACGGTGAATCACACGGGCTTGAAAAAAATCAAATCGTTGGTGGGCTTCATCAATCATGGCCTCAATAGACGACTCTGTCATGCCTGGATAATGCTCCAGCGCCATCGACATCACTTGGTCAGTATCTTGTCCCGAAAGCATTCTCGTGTCGCGAACAGTCCCCACAAAACTGCAAATGGCGCCGACCCTGAGGTCCGATTTGCGCATCAGCGCCAACTCATGGGACACATCGAAGTCTTGCGTTTGAATGACGACTCGCACGCTCATATTTCAGCCGCCAGTAACAGGTGGGAAAAATGCCAACTCAGCAGGCGCTTGAATGGCGGCGTCCTCGTTCACCATGACATGATTGAGCGCCATGCGAACAGCCTGATCGCGTTGCAGGCAAAGGTAGCGCCCGCCTTTGGCAAGAAGCTCGTTCCGCACCTCCCCGACAGTTTGGGCCGATGATTGAATCTCTTCTTGAGACAGGCCGATTGACTCTCTCAAAGAAGCAAAGTAGAGAATTTTTAAATTCATTGCAGCCAATCTGAGAAGGGATAAAAGCGGACCCAATCGCCACACTGAATGGCGTGAGAGCTGGGATTGTCCACCACGCCATCACCCCAGACCACTGACGTTAAAACACCGGAGCTTTGATTCGGAAATAAATCCAATCCTCCTGATCTGTTTCTCTTCACACGCAAAAATTCACGGCGTTTATCAGGCTTTGGAAAGTCAAAATGCGCTTGCAATGTATAGGACTCAGTGTGAGTGACTTGAACCCCCTGCAGCGCCATCAAAAAAGGGCGCACTAACAATTGGAAGGTCACAAAGCTTGAAACAGGATTGCCGGGAAGACCCATAAAATAAGCCGCGCGGCCACTCGCGGCATCAGAAATATTGACAGCGCCAAACGCAAAAGGTTTGCCTGGTTTCATTGAAATTTGCCACAAATTCAAACTGCCTAATTTTTCGACAGCAGGCTTAACGTGATCTTCCTCACCCACCGACACACCGCCACTGGTCAAAATTAAATCATGGCCTGCGGCCGCATCTCGCAAGACTTGAAGCGTCTTGTCAAGTTGATCGGGAACGATGCCTAAATCAGTCACCTCGCAACCAGCCCGGACCAACAGTGCGCGCAAGAAAAACCGATTTGAATTGTAGATCGCACCTGGGCGCATGTCTGCTGGCGCAACGTCGCCAGGCATGACCAACTCGTCACCTGTCGAAAACAATGCCACTTTGGGCTTGCGCATCACGCGAACATTGGCAACACCAATACTGGCTGCCAAGCCCAAAGCGGCAGGATCAAGCTTGGTACCTGATGACAAGACCACAGCACCTAAGGTCACATCCTCCCCACTCCGACGTATCCATTGCCCCAAACGCGGAACAATGTTCAAAATGATTTCTGCGGGTACCCCGTTTTGGCTTTGACGAGGATCCGAAACGCCTGAATTCAGAGTTTGTGTGTCCTCTTGCATGACCACAGCATTGGCACCATCAGGAACAGGTGCACCCGTGAAAATACGCGCAGCCTCTCCAGGCTTCAAGGCTTGGCCATGCTGCCCTGCTGGAATACGCTGCGTGACCAGCAAGCGGGTACCTGCTGCGAGGACATCTTCAACACGCAGCGCGTAACCATCCATTGAAGAATTGTCCTGCGGCGGAACCTGAAGTTCCGACACCAGATCCTCGGCCAAGCTGCGGCCATCTGCCAACCCTGTCGGAATCAACTCTGTCTCAGCAATCGCCTGCGCATGGCTCAAAAGAAAGGCCAATGCCTCGTCCAAGGACATCAAGGGCGGGCGCTTGGCGGCTTGATCTGTTGACATTGGCTCAATCGCAGTGCTTGACAATATAAGCTTTGACCGCATCCACCGAAAGCGGCATCACATGGAAACGCCTTGGCAGCAATTCAATGCCTTCAAACTTCGCAGGACAATCAGGCTGCCGGCCTAAGGCCTCCACCAGGCTTGCCGCAAATTTAATGGGCAACGCAGTTTCTAACACCAACATGGGCACCCCTGGCTTGGCCAATGGAATCGCAACCTTCAGCCCATCTGCGGTGTGGGTGTCAATCATGATGCGATTGTCTGCAAAAATATCTTGAATGGTTTTGAGGCGGTCTGCATGCGTGCTCTTGCCACTCAAAAATCCGAATTTTGATTGTGCAGCCTCAAACAAGGGGTCTTGGCCAAGGTCAAATTGTCCCTGCTGATTCAACTGGTCGTGAAACAAGTTCTTGGTGCGTGCGGCATCACGCTGCAGCAAATCAAAAACAAAACGTTCGAAGTTACTTGCCTTGGAAATGTCCATGGAAGGGCTGGAAGTCTCATGGGTATCAGCCGAGCCCCGAACCCTGTAAACACCAGTTTTAAAAAACTCATCCAACACATCGTTTTCGTTGGTGGCCACAATGAGTTGCTCAATGGGCAAGCCCATCATGCGCGCCACATGTCCTGCGCAAACGTTTCCAAAATTACCGCTTGGCACACTGAAACTCACCTTTTGTGAATCGCTGTGAGTGGCTTGAAAATAGCCCGCGAAATAATACACAACTTGCGCCAACAAACGCGCCCAATTGATGGAGTTCACAGTGCCAATTTTGTATTTGCGCTTGAAATCCAAGTCATTGCTCACTGCTTTGACAATGTCTTGACAATCATCGAAAACGCCTTCAATGGCAATGTTGTGAATATTCTCATCCAACAGACTGAACATTTGCGCTTGCTGAAACGGGCTCATGCGGCCTTGAGGGCTGGTCATGAAAACACGAACGCCTTTTTTTCCACGCATCGCGTATTCCGCTGCGCTACCCGTATCACCCGAAGTGGCGCCCAGAATATTCAACTCCGCATTGCGCCTTGCCAACTCGTATTCAAACAAGTTGCCTAACAGCTGCATGGCCATGTCTTTGAAGGCCAAAGTGGGGCCATTGGACAAAGCCTCGAGGCTCACTTGTGCGCCAGCCATCGCCTTGGTTTTCAGCAATTTAAGCGGCACAATTTCTCGCGTTCCAAAACTGGCCTCTGTGTAAGTTTTGTCGCACAGGGCGCGCAGATCGGTCGCAGGGATGTCATCGATGTAGAGAGATAAAACTTCAAAAGCCAAAGCAGCATAGCCTTGAGAGTTCCAAGCTTTGCGAAGCTTTGCCAATTCGGCTGAGTTCACTTGAGGATAGCTTTCGGGCAAATACAAACCACCGTCGGGCGCTAAACCCTCTAGCAAAATTTCGCAAAAACGTTTGCGATCTGCATGACCGCGCGTCGATAAATACCGCATCAGTTCAACTCTTCTTTGCGAATCTTGGTAATGGGCGCCATCACCGTTGGAAGTGATTGCATTTTGGTTAACACTTCGTTCATGACTCCCTCACGGGTATCGTGCGTCAGAATAATCACATCGGTTTGATTTTCGCCCGCCTGGCTGACTTGGTCGGCCTCGCGTTGCAATACGGCGTCAATACTGATGTTGGCCTCTGCCAGCAAACCCGTGACTTTGGCCAACACACCCGCTTCATCGGCCACACGCAGACGCAAGTAATAACTGGTCACCACGTCGGTCATGGGCAAAATTTTCAAATTGCTCATTGAATCGGGTTGAAATGCCAAGTGCGGCACTCGATTGAGCGGGTCCGCAGTGTGCAAGCGCGTGATGTCAACCAGATCAGCGATGACCGCACTGGCTGTGGGTTCAGAGCCTGCACCTTTGCCGTAATAAAGTGTGGTTCCAACTGCATCACCTTGCACCATGACAGCATTCATGGCACCTTCCACATTGGCAATCAGCCGCTGTTTGGGCACCAAGCTTGGGTGAACTCGCAACTCAACGCCCGCGTCTGTGCGCTTCGTGATGCCCAACAATTTGATGCGATAGCCCAACTGCTCGGCATACCTGATGTCTGCTGCGCCCAGCTTGGTGATGCCTTCCACGTAGGCTTTGTCAAACTGCACAGGAATTCCAAATGCCAGAGCACTCATGAGCGTGGCCTTGTGTGCAGCATCAATGCCCTCAATGTCAAAGGTGGGATCGGTTTCTGCGTAGCCTAAGCGCTGCGCCTCTTTCAGAACCACATCAAAATCCAAACCCTTTTCGCGCATTTCAGAAAGGATAAAATTGGTAGTGCCATTGATGATGCCGGCCACCCACTGAATGCTGTTGGCCGTTAAACCTTCTCGCAAAGCCTTGATGATGGGAATACCGCCCGCAACGGCAGCTTCAAAGGCCACCATCACACCTTTGGCATGAGCCGCCGCAAAAATTTCGGTGCCATGAACTGCCAACAATGCTTTGTTGGCGGTGACCACATGCTTCCCAGCGGCAATGGCTTCAAGCACCAAGGCCTTGGCAATGCCGTAACCACCGATGAGCTCGACCACGATGTCAACCTCAGGATTGGCAATGACTTCGCGGGCATCGCTGACCACCTTGACATGAGGGCCAGACAAAGACTGCGCCTTGGCAATGTCCAAATCTGCCACCATGGTAATTTCAATGCCACGTCCTGCGCGACGTTTGATTTCTTCTTGATTGCGCCGCAACACATTGAAAGTACCGCTGCCCACAGTACCCATTCCCAGCAGGCCAACTTGGATCGGTTTCATTGTTTTCTCACTCATACCGCTGTTCCAAAACGCTGACGCGCTTTTTCTAAAAACTTGGCCATTCTGCCAATGGCTTCACGCAAATCGTCTAGGTGGGGCAAGAACACAATTCTGAAGTGGTCGGGTGCTGCCCAGTTAAAGCCTGTGCCCTGAACCAGCATGACCTTGGTGTCTTGCAACATTTCGAGAAAAAATTGTTGATCGTCTAGGATGGGATAGACCTTGGGATCTAACTTGGGAAACATGTAAAGAGCAGCACGCGGCTTCACGCATGTCACGCCGGGTATGGCGCTGATCAGTTCATAAGCCAGGTCTCTTTGCTTTCGAAGTCGACCCCCCTCACCCACCAATTCATTGATGCTTTGATGTCCACCCAAAGCGGTTTGAATGGCCCATTGCCCAGGCACATTCGCACACAATCGCATGTTGGACAACATGTCCAAACCCTCGATGTAATCTTTGGCAGACCGTTTATCACCCGACAAAATCATCCAACCTGCACGGTAACCACACGACCTGTAACTTTTAGACAAAGAGTTGAAGGTGAGGGTGAGCACATCTTGGCTCAATTGAGCGATCGGCGTGTGCGTCAATCCGTCATACAAAACTTTGTCATAAACCTCATCGGCAAAAATCACCAGACCATGCTCTCGGGCAATGTCGACGATGCCATTGAGGATTTCATCTGAATACAAAGCCCCTGTGGGATTGTTGGGATTGATGACAACAATCCCCTTGGTCCGGGGCGTGATCTTGGCGCGTATGTCGGCCAGATCGGGGGTCCAGCCTTTGGACTCGTCGCACAAATAATGAACAGGGGATCCACCGGACAAACTCACTGCAGCGGTCCACAAGGGATAGTCGGGAGCGGGTACGAGCAGCTCATCACCGTTGTCGAGCAATGCATTGGTGGCCATGACGATCAGCTCGCTGGCGCCGTTGCCAAGGTAAATGTCTTCGAGGGTCACGCCTTTGATGCCTTGCTTTTGCGTTTCATGCATCACCGCCTTGCGGGCACCAAAAATACCTTTGCTGTCGGAATAGCCCGCTGAATTGGGCAAATTCCGAATCATGTCCTGCTGAATTTCTTCGGGCGCGTCAAAGCCAAACACCGCCAAATTACCGATGTTCAATTTGATTATTTTGTGACCCTCTTCTTCCATGACGCGAGCACGGTCCATGATGGGGCCGCGAATGTCGTAACAAACGTTGGCAAGCTTGGCTGATTTATGAATAGTTTTCAAAATCCCTCCGAGGGGTGTTGTCGCTGGGGAAAACCTATAATTTGACCACAGAACTGGCCTAATTTGAGAAACTCATCCGCATGAAACTTCATCCTGACGCTAGCAATGCCTACGCCATCCAAAGCTATGGCGAAGATGGGGTGGTTGTGAACGGCCTGCGCCAATCCACCCCCCTCATTTTGTGCGCCATCAGCGGCCCCCAGAAATGGACGGCCCAGACCTTTGAAGCCTTGACTCAAAGTAGTTTTGATGAGTTATTGGCCTTGCGGCCGGAAATAGTCCTTTTTGGCAGCGGTTCCCAGATCAAATTTCCGTCCCCGAGCTTGCTTCAAGGCCTCATCAAGCAGGGTATTGGGGTTGAAACCATGGACAACGGGGCCGCCTGCAGGACTTTTAACGTTTTGGCGGGTGAAGGACGTCGTGTGGTCATCGCGCTGCTCCCCCTTCAACCCAATCCTTGAAAGTGTTTTGTTCCCAGACTTCAAAGAACCTAGGTTTCGGGATAAAATAGCGAATTGCCGTCCGGTGACGTTGCCCCAAAGCACCCGATCTGTTATGCGGTTCATTTCTGTTACGTGAGATTAGTTCTATGGCGATCGTTGTTAACAAACCCCTCCCTGAATTTGATGCAAACGCAACGGGCGGACTCAAGGTTTCAAACACATCTCACAACGGCAAAATCATGATTTTGTACTTCTACCCGAAGGACAACACGCCGGGTTGCACCACGGAGGCCATGCAGTTCCGCGACAAGTTCAAAGACTTTGCCAAGGCAGGTGCAACGGTGTTTGGTGTTTCTCGCGACAACATGAAGTCCCATGACGAATTCAAAGCCAAACTTGAACTTCCCTTCGATTTAATTGCAGACACCGAAGAAAAAATGTGCCATATGTTCGGTGTGGTCAAAAACAAGATCATGTACGGTAAGAAGGTCAAAGGCATCGAACGCAGTACCTTCTTGATCGGCCCAGACGGCCTGGTCAAAGAAGAGTGGCGAGGCCTGAAGGTTCCTGGCCACGTTGAAGACGTTTTAAAAGCCGTAAAAGCTCTGAAAAAAGCCGCATAATTGCGACATGCAGCTGAACAACAGCCCCATTTCAATCAAACCATTAAGCAAAGCCGCCTCGGTCTCAAGGCGGCTTTTTCTTTGCATCAAAGATTCCACCATCCCTTCTGAGGCCTCGACTTATGCCATTGCCCCCCGCTCCCACAAAGCGCGCTTCTCTCATCTCATCTCAGGTCATTGCTAAAGCTCAAAACCCGGTTCCTCCTGTTGCGCCTAAATATGAACGTGACAATGTCGCCAAAAAGTCACCTCCCAAAAAGACACAAGCCGATTCGGATACTGGCCATGGCGTACAAAAAGTATTGGCTCCGGTCAGAATCACGCCCCCTGAGCCCCTCAAAAAGGTGAAACCGCCCAAAAAGGCAAGCGGTCCTGTCAAGCTTTTTGTGTTGGACACCAACGTGTTGATGCACGACCCCATGTGCCTGTTTCAATTTGAAGAGCACGACATCTATTTGCCGATGATTGTTCTGGAAGAATTGGACAGTCACAAAAAAGGCATGACGGAGGTGGCCAGAAATGCCCGCCAAACCAGCCGCTCTCTAGATGCATTGGCTGCGGATCCCGGCACTGACATGAAGCAGGGTCTGCCACTGAGCACCACTGGCCACATTGAAGCGCGTGGCAAGCTCTATTTCCAAACCCAAGTGATGGATGTCAGTTTGCCCATGAGCCTGCCACAGGGCAAGGCAGACAACCAAATTTTGGGTGTGGTTCAAGCCCTTGGAAAATTGCATGCGCCCCGTGAAGTTGTTTTAGTCTCCAAAGACATCAACATGCGTGTCAAAGCCCGAGCGCTGGGACTGGCTGCAGAAGACTACCAAAACGACAAGGTCTTGGAAGATGGCGACCTGATGTATTCAGGCTCTATGGCGCTGCCCCCGGATTTCTGGAATCGGCATGGCAAATCCATCGAAAGCTGGCAACAAGGCAGCCACACTTTTTACCGCATCAGCGGACCCTTGGTTCCCAGCTTGCTCATCAATCAATTTGTCTATTTAGAGGCCCCCGGCGAACCCAGTCTTTATGCGCGCGTCACTGAAATCAGAGGGAAGACAGCCGTACTGAAAACGCTCAAAGATTTTGGCCATGCCAAAAATGCCATTTGGGGCGTGACCACTCGAAATCGAGAGCAAAACTTTGCGATGAACATGCTGACCGATCCTGAGGTTGACTTTGTGACCTTGGCAGGAACTGCTGGTTCAGGTAAAACATTGATGGCTTTGGCAGCAGGCCTTACGCAGGTTTTAGACGACCGTCGTTATACCGAAATCATCATGACCCGCGCCACAGTGAGCGTTGGCGAAGACATTGGGTTTTTGCCAGGGACCGAAGAAGAAAAAATGGGCCCTTGGATGGGCGCATTGGATGACAACTTGGAGTTTTTGGCCAAAGGGGATGGCGGCAATGCTGGGGAATGGGGCCGTGCGGCCACCAACGAACTCATTCGAAGTCGCATCAAGATCAAAAGTATGAACTTCATGCGCGGCAGAACGTTCATGAACAAATACGTGATCATTGACGAAGCCCAGAACTTAACGCCAAAGCAAATGAAGACATTGATCACCCGTGCAGGTCCTGGCACCAAAATCATTTGCATGGGTAACTTGGCGCAAATTGATACACCCTACCTCACTGAAGGCTCTTCTGGTTTAACTTATGCTGTAGACCGCTTCAAAGGATGGGCCCATGGCGGGCACATCACCTTGGCACGCGGCGAAAGATCACGTCTGGCTGACTTTGCCAGCGAGGTGCTTTAAAAAACAAGCACTTCAATAGTCGCCGCTGCCACCGCTTGAAGCCAAACTTTCAAAACGGGTGAGCGGCTTTAAGAAGGTCAAGCGCACCGCGCCGGTGGGGCCGTTGCGTTGCTTGCCAATGATGATTTCAGCCACTCCAGGGTCTTTGGAATCTTTGTTGTAGTAGTCGTCTCGGTAAATGAACATGATGATGTCAGCATCTTGCTCAATCGCGCCAGACTCCCGCAAGTCACTCATCATGGGACGTTTGTCGGTTCTTTGCTCAACACCACGGTTCAGCTGGGACAAAGCAATCACGGGACATTGCAGTTCTTTGGCCAGCATTTTCAGGCCTCGAGAAATTTCTCCCAACTCGGTGGCTCGGTTGTCGCCATCTGAGCCGGAGGAACCGCTCATGAGCTGCAAATAATCCACCACAATCAAGCCCAACTTGCCACACTTGCGAGCAAGACGACGAGCGTTGGCACGCAGCTCACTGGTCGTGAGCCCTGGTGTTTCATCAATGTGCAAAGACACCGTTCTGAGTCTTTCAATCGCATCCGTTAAGCGCGGCCACTCTTCATCAGTTAACTTACCGGTGCGCAAGTGGCCTTGGTCAATGCGTCCAATAGAGCCCACGACTCGAACAGCCAATTGCGCTGCGCCCATTTCCATGGAGAATACCGCCACAGGCAAGCCCTCATTCAAGGCGACATGCTCAGCGATGTTGATGGCAAAGGCCGTCTTGCCCATGGAGGGACGTGCAGCCAAGACCACCAAATCACCGGCTTGTAAACCCGATGTCATGCGATCTAAATCGTAAAAGCCAGTGGGTACACCCGTGATGTCATTGGGGTTGTCAGCCATCTCCTGCACGCGGTCTAGGAGTTCGACCACGAGCGTGTCCATTGACTGAAAACCCTGCTTCATGCGGGAGCCTTCTTCACCAATGTTGAAGATCTTTTGTTCTGCTTCGTCTAGGATTTTTTCGATGGGACGGCCTTGAGGGCTGAAGGCATTGGTTGCAATTTCATCGCTGGCCGTCACCAACTTGCGAAGAATGGATCGCTCGCGCACAATTTCTGCATACCGCCTGATGTTGCTGGCACTGGGCACATATTGCGCCAATGAATTCAAATACCCCAGCCCACCCAAACCATCTGCCTTGCCTTGATTTTTTAACTGCTCGAACACTGTGATGACGTCAGCGGGCTTCGAACCATTGATCAACACAGAAATGGCTCCGAAGATCAGCTTGTGTTCATGGCGGTAGAAGTCATTGTCTGTGAGCAAATCACCCATTCGGTCCCATGCGGAATTGTCCAACAGCAAACCACCCAAAACACTGGACTCGGCCTCAATGGAGTGTGGCGGCACCCGAAGCTGAGCAATTTGCTGGTCTTGACTGACTGCGCTGAAACCGAGTTCAGATTCAGAATGAGATGAAGGAGAAAAAAGTGCTGACATGGACATTCGATGTGTAGGCCTAGATCTTAAGCATGACGGGGCACTGGGTCATGGGACAAGCCTGTGGATAAGTCGTTGGTAAGTACGGAAAGTCTTGTGAATAAACAAAATATTCCGCCAGAAACCAAAAAGCCGCCTGTCGCAAGCGAACTTGCAACGAGCGGCTTTGGGGGAGGCTTGAAATTTAAGCTGTTTCGCCGTAGACAGAAACAGTCACTTCAACCACAACGTCTGTGTGCAATGCCACAGCAACTGTAGATTCGCTCACAGTTTTGATAGGGCCATTGGGCATGCGGATTTGGGCTTTGGCCAAAGCGTAACCCGCTTTGTTCAGCTCTTCAGCGATGTCGTGATTGGTCACTGAACCAAACAAACGACCGTCAACGCCAGCCTTTTGAGTGATCTTGACCACTGCGCCAGAGAGTTTCTCGCCTTGGGCTTGTGCTTCAGCCAATTTGGCGGCAGCGGCCTTTTCGAGTTCGACACGGCGAGCTTCAAATTCAGCTTTGTTGGCTTCAGTGGCGCGACGTGCACGACCGCTGGGAATGAGGAAGTTGCGAGCGTAACCGTCTTTGACTTTAACGATTTCACCCAAATTGCCAAGGTTGACAACCTTATCGAGCAGAATAATTTGCATGGTTGTTCTCCTTAAACCTTGTGCTGGTCGCTGTAAGGCAACATGGCCAAGAAGCGCGAACGCTTGATGGCGGTGTTCAATTGGCGCTGGTAAATAGCGCGTGTGCCTGTCAGACGTGCGGGAATGATTTTGCCGTTTTCGGCAATGAAGTCGCGCAATGTGTCGACGTCTTTGTAATCAATCTCTTCCACGCCTGTCACTGTGAAGCGGCAGAAACGCTTGCGCTTGAACAGCAATGATTGGGTGTTGCGCTTAGGGCGCTTGTCTTTGTTAAATTTTTTGAAAGTGGCCATGGGGCCTCCTGAAAATTAAAGTGTCTTAAATT
>Ga0214919_10004449_pt1 | contig 20507 bp, 21 predicted proteins | sample LL1503_MetaG_FD_177994 | JGI IMG/M metagenome (GOLD analysis project Ga0214919, IMG submission 177994) | Freshwater microbial communities from Lake Lanier, Atlanta, Georgia, United States - LL-1503 | ecosystem: Environmental > Aquatic > Freshwater > Lake | place: USA: Georgia | collected... | reverse complement strand
ATACCTCATCAATACCGGTAGCACTGATTTCCCAATCACGTAAGGTAACATCACCTGTAAACATCAACGCAAGGCCATCTAGGTCCTTGCGGCTAAATGTTTCAAAATATTCTAAACTAAGTGATTTTAAATCCATCTTAAAATTCCTTGTTTAATGCAAATCCAACTTGTTGGTTAGTTACACCTGCTTGATTAAGATAATTCATCTGATGTTCACCATAGGTAATCAAGTTTAAGTTTTTAGTTTTATACTTGTAATATACACCCATGTCATACTGATTTACAGTTGGAGTAATACTTACAGTTGACCTATCATAGGCTATATCACCATTGGCAGTCCAACCAATCGGCACGCTAACATCAACAGTACCTTTGCTTACAGTCACTGGTTGACTTACAGTAGCACCTAAACTATGTTTTTCTTTTGTATAGTCTACTCCCATATTCCAACTATATGATTGTGTAGCACCTACATTGGTAATCAATCCTGAGGTTTGCAAGTTAGCCTGTGTAAAACCCATCCACGCACTACCAAATAAGCTCAAGTTTTTATTTAAATTATACGTACCACTGAAGTTCATAAACTGTGTATAACTTCCATCAACTTGTCCCATCATACCTGAGATCTGATTACCCATCCAAGCCTTACGTTCATTCAACACACCAAAGCCTATACGATAGTTTGACTTATCGTTTAACTTGGTAGTATAACCCATCTCAACTAACCCTGTTTGATTGTAGTCATTCATTGACATCTTGACATCATAATTTCCTACAGCAACTTTCCCACCATTGGTAAAGTAGTTCAACTTGTTATAAGGATTATATTCTTCATAGAAGCTAGCCTTGCTGATAGGATTAAAGTTACCTTTGGCCTGTTTAGCGTTAGCTGATGCTTTCATATTAACATAATAATCACGACCAAAGTCATCTGTTACCATAACGTTACTCAATGAACTGAGTGTAGCCAACCCGCCTGATGTGCTAGTCGAAAAGCCACCATTGAGTGCTGTTTTAACACCATAGCGTCCATCTGTAGGAATACCTACTACACCATATGGTCGGGTTGCTTTTTCTAAATCTAATAGACCAGCACCCATTACATCTTTATTATAATTTGCTAGATCTTTATTAGCAGTCGCAGTTAATAATTTAACAATATTGCTACCTGTCATCAATGGCCATTGTTGATGGATGATTGCTACAGCACCTGAAACTACAGCGGCCGCTTCGCTAGTGCCTGTACCGATAACATAAGTATCTCCGGTTTTACCTGGTGAAAACATATTACCTGGAGCCAGGATATAAAAATCACTCATACGATATTTGTCTTGACAAGTACCATTGACGATGTTAAATCCCTGACAGATATGCCCAGCTTGGTTACTGTAACTTGCGATAGTATTAGTATCGATATCATATGCACCAACTACTAGCATTTGTCCGTTTAGGTATAATGACCCATCTGGACGTGTAGCATACGCCATTGGTGCAGGATTTTCTGGATATTTTAATCCGCTATTACCAGCTGAATTAACTATAACCATCTCACTTGTTCCCAATGCTGTCGCCCATCTTTTTGGGTCTTCACCTAGATAAAACCCAGTTGAACTATAGTAGCTACCCCAATTGGCACCACTATTAGCCCAAGAGCTGTCTGCCAGCTGGTAGAATGTTTTTTTAGATGCGGCATCATATATAGTATTAGCACTAATATTAGCCACGTCGGCATTCAATCCTGCACCCCAACTAATAGCATCTCTGGCTAGACTAAAGTTAAATCCTGTAGTATCTGTTACCTTGGCGATAGCTAATTGTGCATCTGGTGCTACCCCAACCATACCAACCCCATCTAAATTAGCAGCCGCGATACCTGCCATGCTAGTGCCGTGACCGACCCTGTCAGTCATGCCGTATTTAGAATTCATAAAATTACCAGTATAAGCGATACTACTAGTAAATTCTTTTGCTGTTGCATTAATACCACTATCGATAATTAAGATTAAACTACCTTTACCGGTATATCCACGTGCCCAGGCAGAACTAGCATTAATAACTCTTAAGAAGTCATCGTTGGTTTTACCTGCTGAAATAGTATCGGCTGTGTATTCCGCAGTAACAAATTTTGATATATCGATACTTGGAATAATGGGAGTCGTTACCACAGGAGTAGTTGCCACTGTTGGAGTAGTTACCGTCGGGGTGGTTACCACAGGTGTTGATCCATCAAGCGTTTTACCATAAACAGCTAGATAATCTGCCGCATTTTTAGCCTGGATAGCAGCATAGTTGGCATCCCATGCCGCCTGAGCCGCCGCTTTGGCCGCCGCGACTTCTTCTGCCGGTGTTAGGGCAAATACTTGATGACTGATCAACGATCCTGCTAGTGTTAATCCTAATAATATTTTTCTAAGTTTCATTTCCTTCCCCTTATCTTGGAGCAAATTCTTGTTGAAGTTTCACATTATCCATGAACTCTTTCTTAGTACCAGGATCAGTATTAAATGCTCCTTTGAGTACTGTGGTCTGAGTCAATGAACTATGTGCCATGATGCCTCTATTCTCACAACATCCATGTGTTGCTTGGATATAGACTGCTACGTTCTCACTGCCGGTGGCTTTCATGATTTCTCTGGCAATGTCATTACATAATTCTTCTTGTAAGGTACCGCGACGAGCACACCATTGTGCTATGCGTGTATATTTTGATAATCCGATTAGTTTTTGTGCGGCAATGATACCAATGTAGGCTACACCTGCAACAGGTTGATGATGATGACTACACATGCTACGTAATTCACTACGAACTACTAGCATACCTTCATAACGATCTTTACTGTCATTTGGAAACGCTGTAGCATCTGGTGCTGGGTCATAACGACCTGCCATGATCTCATAGATGTACATTTTTGCTAGTCGTCTAGCAGTGCCTTTTGAATTTGGATCATTCTCGCGATCAATGATTAAACTGTCTAACACACCTTCAAATTTGGTAGTTAGTTCGTCGATCAATTCTGCTTTTTCGCTGTCTAATATATGTGCAGAGATATTATCTCCAGCCCAGAATCTGGTATTGCTTGCTTGAATACGTTCGCGGATGCGTTCGCTTATTGCTTTATCGTCCATTCTTGTCTCCGATGTTAACCCAGTGGATTGGGATATGTTACTAGTATATAGGTTATTTAGGTCGTTGTCAAACTATTTGACTAAAAATCCCGATACTTGTAAGGTATATTTAGATTCCATACCAGCATTAGCACTAAGGTGTAATATTTCGTTGTCGAATATATAACCGTCACCTTGACGCCAATGGGTGCTAACTATATCCATAAATTGAATCATATGACCCAGTTTCCAATCTTCTAAATAGATATTAGCTCTGACTTTAGGCTCGGTTCTACTCGGATGTTTTTGTCCAATTTGATAAAACATATCTCGATGCAGGGGGATTACGCATCCTGGTAGTTGTAATATACTGCTGACGGAGACAACTTCTATGCCTAGTTGTTGCCCAATTCCTTCATAATCAACCTGATCCTCAGTCCACCAAAGTTGGCTTATTTTAGTATTTTCATAGCAATAGCTTTTAGGAAATCCACCATATTGCTTATGTATGTCGGTTAATTCGTATGTTTGATGTTTGATGCAACTGCCTTCGTGAACAGAATAATCAGCATTAAGAAATACACCAAGATCATAGTCCAATTTAACGTCTTTGAATATCATTTTTATACTTCCTTATTATTTAAATATTTAGATAGACACAATCTATTAGATAGATATCCTCTATTATATTGCGGATATTTATTCGTATTATCTATACCAAAGATAACGCATTTGCTAGGGGTTAAATTTAAAGTGGTACACATGTCAGCTTGAATATTTTGATAAGTTATATAATTATAGTCTGGACTATAATTTTTAAATATCTTAAGTCCAACTGAAGCCCCAACGCGATTCATATATTGTGTTTTGTGAGTGACCAATAAACTATCATCATCATCAAATTTAGTAAATCTAACACCAATGCGTAAATGTGCTACTGGCAAAAATTTGCTTAAACTAAAGGTTACATCTGTGATTGCAGGATGGTTAAAATTGAATTCAACATCTTTACACAATCCAAAATATGCACAATCTAACATTACTGGAACATTTAAATTTGCACAATCATCTAATACTTTTTGCATTTGTGGATGTTCTGCCCCCAGATCAGCAAAAGGTAAACTAATAACTACAGCATCGTTGGGTTGAATATCTTCATCATCTAAAAATTTCCAGTCTGGAAAATAATTGCGCCAAGCGGCCTGATGGTACATATACTCACCTTTAAAGCATCTAAATCTACGAGTACTATTTTTAAGATAAAACTTATCAAATGATTCGGTTGTGCCGTTGCTATATGCTCCGACGGAAAACGTTTCAAATCCAACGATGTTATTAAGTTTATTAGATAAAATCCATGCCTTGTATGCAGAAACAAACTCTTCGTGTATTGATTTATTTGCTAGGCAGTTTTCTTTAGTTGACTCAAATATTGAGGTATTAACGAATTCAATTGACCTATGATCAACAATAGCTTCAGACCCGCCATACGGTAAATTTTTAAGATTTGGTAATGCTGTTGCCATTTAAATTCTCCAATAGATTAGTTGCAGAGAAGAAGTCATCATATAGACTGTCTGCTTGTTCTTTTATTTTAGGCAAGTTCTGATTATAATTTTCCATATGATTGGTTATTAATGCTACTAACTTACCCTTGTGTTCAAGGTATTGTTCCCATGATTCTGTCCATTCGCTAGGATACTTAAATATATCATCATACATTTCTGTATAACTCAGACGATTTGGTACCATTGGCATAGCATCTACTACTGCACCTTCATAGCAACTAATGCCTAAAGTTTCTTGTAAGTTTGCACTGAACACCATCTTCGCTTCGCCCAACAAGTTATGATATTCATCTTTGGTTAATGTTTGATCTTGACAGACAATCCACTCATATTGTGGCAGTGCTTGTGCTAGATCGCGGAATATTTCTACTTGCTTCTCCGGTGCTAGACGATGTGGAAATAATATCAGATCACGTTTTGGCATGCTTTTATATGATTCTAATATCTCGGGCATATACTCCATAGGCCACCCTGTGCGTATAACACGCCCTTCAAACATCCAACGAGGACATTTGAATAAATTAAAACAAAACATGTGTATATGAAAGTCTGTGGCAAAGTAGTTGTAGTCTATAGCATGAAAAAATGCTTTTTCACTATGACGGACCCAATCAGCATCACCAATAAGTCGTCCTAAGAAGTCCTGTGGATCATAACTGCCAGCGTGCCATAGTGCGTGTATCTTAACCTTTATACCAAGCAGTTCTGCCATATACTTAAGGTTAATAATACCAGGATGCCAAGCATCAGTAAAAAGAAAGTGATCGCCATCAACAACCGTGCCGCTTGTAAACAGTCTGGCAATTTCTTCCACTTGTCGGGCTTTATAAATGTTTGTGCCACCAAAGTTAAGAAAAGCGCCAGGAGTAGTAGCGTTAGGTATGTCGGTAGGGCCTTGGATAATTGTAACAGCATGTCCTGCCTCCTCTAATAGATCAGGCACATGGGTCTTCCATTGACCTGTGTACCTTGTTTCTACTGCTTCTAGATCAACTAGAAATACAGTCATTATTATCCTCGATTTTGTTTGTTGTAGACAATGCCATTACGGGCTTGCCATTGTTGACGTTTTTTACGACGCTCTTGCCATTCTTTATACTCTGGTGATTTATATAAATCAGCAGGATCATATTTGATCATACGGAAACGACAGTAGTTACACCATGCGTCTAAGTCATTGAAAATTTGACGAACTTCTGGGGTCATACGTAGATACTTGTTTACCCAATTTGGATTTGCCACGATAATTTCTCCTATACAGTGACAGATTGATAAGGACGAGTATTGTTATACTCAACATAACACCCATTTTCGCCATCTTCAGATACTTCTATCCAAACATCACGATTAGGATACTTTGCAGCGATCTGTGTATACAAATCGTCTGCTATCATTTCACAACTTTTATAATCTAGTTGTAATACTGTATTTACATATAATGATTCCAGCCAGCGTTTAAATTGTATAAACTCTAGTTCACGATCATCGTGGAATACATCTATAGACACACGGAAGTGGAATATATGGCGATGCGGACTAGCCAAGAATGCAACATCTGCTAGTTTAGGATCATTTGCCGCTGCTGGAAAACAATGGATACCTTCACGTTGGAAAGTGACCCAAACTTTCTTTTGACTGGCTTGGATAACTCTATCTATCTTTTCACGTTCTTCTAATATCATTTTATAATCTCATCTTTACCGTATTGATCCCAATCAGTAAAGCTCTCTGTTGTTGTTAAATCACGTAGGCGATGACACCAAACACCTGGGTTTGTTGCATCAAAATCTTTGTCGTCTATCTTAATTGTAGCATTATATCCTAGCAGTGTCAAGTAAGGCAATTTTACCGAAAGTTGTGGGATAAATCTGCGGTGTTCTACTAACGGACCTTCTAACAATCCTTCTGCGCATGCCACATCTAAATCTAAGGTGCACCAATAGTCAGCATCAAGACATGCCTGTATCATAACTTCCCATTGTTTCCAAACTCTAGCATCATCACTGTCAATCTTTGGAAAACTTTGATTAGCACCAAAGTAGATGTGCCTACAATCTTTTTCTTTAGCCAACGCGATAATTTCTTCACTACGTTGTACACCTACTACGAACAGAGTCATCATTCCGTATGCAGGAGTCCGTTCAATCTCTACCCCAGTAAAGAATGTTATGTTTTCTTTTACACCATCAGTATAATCACGCTTCATTTATATTCTTCTAGTTGTTTAAGAGTTTTGCTAATATCACGTTTAATGCTCAATTTCTCATGTTTAATTTTACCGAGGTGCATATCATCTAGGTAATGACTATATCCATCTTTAATTTTCTTTTCTAACTCTGTGTGACGATCTTGAAGATGTTTAAGATGATGTTGTAACTTTTCTTTATTCACATTATTCCCCTAAGTCTGCTTCTAAATTATCTAAATTAGATTCGTCTAACCCACTGTCATCTACGTGATGTTCTTCTGGTTCATCACTTTCAAATAGACTATTAAACATAGTGCCAGCATTGACAGCCTTGTCACCAGTAGCACCACGTGTACCTCTGATATCTTGGAAGTATGCGCTGTAATATTCGATCAATGCTAGCGCATCTTCTCTGTTGTCTACAGCAAATATTAAATCAACGATCTCACGGAAAGTATTTGTTCCGTAGTTTCTAGGAGTTTTCTTATCGGCTGTTTCACTGTGCATCATAGCTGGCATAATACCGAGATCATATTCTTGATTGGCTGTTTGCACGGCTGTTAAATGACTCCAAACATTATGCCCCATCTGTATAGCATAACTGAAACTATCCCATGAAGTTCTCCCAACCTTGTTAATCTTATTTAGGTCCGGTGGACTTGAATAGTGGTTTAAATTAGTCACATCAAATTTTACACCTTCTCCCAGCTCTGCCTGTGTCTTTCGTACTCCATCTTTATAGATACAAATATCTTTAATAGTACAACGTTGGCTAATTGGACTCTCTGTAAATGCTTTAAATAAGTTATCCTGTAATACTGCATCACGGAACCGACGTGTATCTGTAGCATATTTCTTGTCGTCTACACTTGGAACCATACGATAAGTCCATTTACTTTTATTTTCAATTTCTGTTTGGGTGTAGATCTGACCATTAGCACTAGCTAAGAATGGACTAGCGCAGTCAAAGCTCACAGTAAAGTTTGGATTATGATATTTACGTACAGCACGTTGGATATCTGTTAATAAACATGCCCACTCTAACTTACTTGTACCCAAAAAGTGCATCCAATCATGTAGACCTTTTTCTAATAAACCATCAAAGCGCAAGGCTACTAATCGTTTAAGGATTAAATGAACATCACACATGTTCTGTCCACCCATGGCCCAACCATTGAATGGTCGATTGTATTGTTTTGGATCACAGTATTTCTTCATGCGTTGGTACCAATCTTCGGCTTCACCGTGATTTTCACCTTGTAATACGTTTAAGAACTTACAAGCACCTGTACGGTTAGCCATAAAGTAATCATTATTGATATAAGTACCTTCAACAGCTTCCATATAAGTAGTGATGCCTGTAGCTTCACGACCTGCCGGACTACGACATACCCAAGCCGGAATATCTAGGATCATTCCATAGTCCATATAAGCGTCCATCCACTTGAGCACTAGCTCACGTTTCTTCTGTGCTTTAGGACACGCAGGATTCTTCCAATCACCTTCCCATACACCCTTACCAATCTGGAATCCACCACTATCACCTAAGACGAAACTGCGGCTACGGTCACGATTACGTATCATGTCTTCTTTGGGACTGACTTTATTTGTATCTAGTTCCGCATGACCTGCTGAATATAGTGCCCAATGATATGGGAAATAAGCGGCATCTGGGTTAAGCCAATTAAGACCTTCGATACCATTTTCAAAGTCTGCTGGTATACGTGCAGGATCTACATAGGTTGGATCGTGTCTTTGTTTACCAACATAGGTAGCATAAAAACCAGATAGTGCTGGTAAGAATACAGCATAGTCTAGTTGCTTGCTGGTTAGATTATCAATTTCCATAGAATTTTACTTTACCGATTAGTTTATAGTCGTTTTCAAAGTGCTGTTGTAATTTTAACACAAATTTTGGGTTTTGGTCAAGTAGTTTAGTATAGTAGTCTTTAGTTGTAGCACGATTATCTTCACAGCTGGCATTATATTGAACAGCGAGATCAACATTGGTCCGATATCCACGATCATAAATCCAATTGGCTAAATTAGTTCTTAAATTATCGTCTACTAACATAAAAGTAGCATGATCTAAATTAACACCTTTCAAAAAGTATGTTTGTAGATCTGTGTGATCATCAAAGGTTATCTTATCAAAAATTTTATCATCAGATATATCTAATTTATTATTATATAGATATTGTGTAATACCGCTACACCAACGATCAATGGGATCACGTAAAACGATTAAGTTTTCCCCTCTGTTGACTAGTGTTTCACTATGATTCCAAAATCCGCCCGACCCTATTAGCACCCCTTTAACAAAACTGCTGGCATTCTTAGGTATATGGATGTATGCCTTATCATTTACTTCATCAACCCAACATTCACCTAACCTATGCCCTAGGTGTGCCCAACGGCCATATTCCATTACTTGCTCTGGGCTGGTAAGATATAGTTATATGTAGCAAGTCCTGAGTTAACGGTGATCTGTGCCGCACCTTCGTCGCTGATACTAAATTTCTTATCACCTGCAAGATTTAAAATACTAATAACAGCATTGACTGGCCATGACCAATTTTTACTTAGTGCGCCTGTGACACCTGCTTGGAATACAAAGTTACCTGCATGACTGCTATGATCACCAAATGATAATTCTAAGTTACCATTGTTAGTCTTAGCAGTGAAGTTGGCTTCTTCTGCGTTAGCCGACGCTTGGAATTTAAGTCTTTGGATATTAGCCACTGTTGGTTCAAATTCTACGTGCCATGATACTGGTCGCATTTTAACTGTTTTAAGTTTATCATTAACAATTTCTTGACTCATAAAACGATAATCGTTTTTAAAGTCGCCAGCGGCATTTTCGAAATGTAAACCCACTGCCACTTGTTCGCCATTGCGATCTTGTTTGGTTAAACTAATCTTAGCATTATCTTTATATTCTGGAATACCCAAGATAGTGTTTAATTTACCTAGATTTGGCATACCGAATGTACCAATGAACTCTGCCACTGGGCCGTTTAGTTTAGCCTGTACGATAACACTACGGTCTTCTGCTAGTGCTTCGATGTTGGTTTCTGAATCTGTGCCTGATACTTTAACTAAGTCAATAATGCCTAAGCCATAAGTGTTTTTAACGATGTCTAATAGATGGTCTCTCATTTAATTCTCCTTTGATAATTGATTATATATGATTTATTTAGATCTTGCAAGCGATTTGATAAATTATTTTTGTTCAATCGTACCTACTACTTGTTTCGATTTGATTGAGTGTAAAGTTCCTGATTTTTTGATTTCGATATAACTTATATTTTTTATAAAAAAATCTTCATTTGGTATGTCTTGATGTTTGATTATTTCAAACCCAATATTTTTTATTAATTCTATTAATTTTTTCTTTGGTATAGAACTCATAATACCGTTTTCACTAGTTTTAGCAGAATCATACATGTCAGTGTTATTATAACTAAACATAATAATTCCACCAGGTCTTAATAATTTAATTAAGTTTTGTAAATATAGTTCTATAGTTATAAGATCACGAAAGTTAAAAAACATCCAACAGAATATAAATCCAAACTGGTTTTGTGGTAATTGAGAAAAATCATGATCTTTAATTACATATTTTCTAATTCGTTGAGAGTATATCCCATTGAAATGACTAGTAACACTATCAATATAGGCTTGTTTAATATCACAAAAATACAACGGGTCGCCTGCTACTAATAGGTTTGAATATTCAATGGACTCAGAATAATCAATGATTACTTGATTATCAACGTATGTTAACGTTTCCTGCCCAACATAGGTACATCCTAATCTAAGGGTCGGATAGTGCCAATCTGTATATTTTAATATGCTAGCAGTAATCAATCGATTAGCAGTTGTGCTAAGTTGAAACACATGTGTTGGATGGATAAGATCAGATTTTAAACGTAATTCATCCAACTCATCTTTCAAATATAACTGTTCATTAATGGCGGCTGAGGCTATATCAATTTGAGAATCTAAATAATCCAGAGTAAGTCGTAGATCATTGTTGATATTATCTGCTGTTTTTGATAATTCTTTATAAGCTAAGATCGCCTTGTTTATTTCCTCGTTGACTATATTATCATTGGTCTCTGGAGTTTCTGTTCTTATTAAATTTAAAACATCACAAACAGTATTAACGTACTGACTAAAATCGATAGAGTTCATTTTCTCTTCGAGGGTATTTCTGAGGTTAACTAGTTCACTTAATGTAGACATTATTCAAAACTAAACAAGTTATCAAATGTTGTGGCAATCTGTGTGTTCTCGGCGATCTGCCATTTCAATACACCTAATAAGTTTTCTACCTTTTGATCCACGATACCAGTCTCCATACTAGCATCATCGAATGGTAACTCTTTAAACCACACAGGTATGTGTGTTTCATCTGTCGGATAACCGATACTAGTATAACCTAGTGGATTATCTTTAAGTTTACACACAACGGTTTTCATGCCATCGACGATACTCATGCTGTATTGGTCTCCCATCATACGTTTTAGGTTATTCCAATTCATAGCCGCACGTACATGCCCTGGCATATTAGCTTTGCCCAGGCGCTCTTCTTCCTTGCTATACTTGGTCAAGTTGTTGACACGCTTAGGTGTGCCTTTCTCCCAAGCTGGACGTTCTGTAAATAATAATTTGAAATCACGCACCTTGGCGATGATGGCCTCACGTTCTGCACCAGTTAATACAGATAATAAGATATCACTTAAGAAATCTTGGATAACTTTGGGAGTATCTGATCTCTTTAAGTCTAGTCCCATGGCTTTTACTTTACCTGGATTACCGTGACTGTCTAATCGATGTCCTTCCATGTCATATATTAGGATAGCATAGCGTTTCTTCTTAATGAACAGGCCTTTAAGCGATACACTTTCTCGCCCACCTTTGATCAGTTCGCCCTGACGACGCGGAGTATGGAAAGCCCGTTCACAGAATTGTGGAAAACTTTCATTGACTTGGTCGGCGATGCTGTCATACAATCCTACAGCAATATCTTTGTTCCATTCCATCTTACCTGCTAGAACATCAGCTTCGACCATTGGATAAGCTGAGAAATAACACGAGTCAGTATCACCATAGATAATAGCTTCACCGGTATGATCATATACCCCAGTGATACACTCATTTATGTAGGCATCCATGTGACGGGCGATAGTCCTACCTGTAAGTGTAGTTGACTGTCCGATACGCTTGTCAAAGAAACGACAACCTGGATTTAAGATAGCCCCATATAGTGAGTTCAAATTAATCTTCTTAACCAACTGTCGCTTGTCCCAGAATGCTGTATCTTCATCAGTGGTTGCTTCTTTTTTCTTAACCTGCATGTCTTGTCGTTCAGCATACCAACGCTCTAGCAAGCCTGGGATAACACCTTTGCGTTCATTATTAAAAATAGTACCGTTAGCACTGAGTATCCAGGGTTTATTGCTGTCAAATATCAATCGCCAACAGTCTGCGGCACTTAATACATCACTAGTACCATTAGCCCAGTCAATGGTGATCTCAGTACCAACTTCACCATTCATTACTGCGGTATATTCTAAACTACCAAACAAGTTTTCCCATGCGTCAGCAAACGAGCTACCCGCTGTTTGTTTTTCTTTGATATAGTGTTCAGTCATCGTCTGACGTAGTTGCCCTACGATAGTTTCTGGACCCATGTTAAGTGCGCGAATCGCACTTGGGTATAGTGAGTTAATGTCAATAGCACCAATGTAATCATGCATGCCTGCTTTAGGTGTTGCCACATACGCACCCGCGGCCTGCGTATCAAAACTTTCATCGCGATTGCGATTTGGAACGACCATACCCAATTGATGTGCTTCATTGATAATTGCCTGTTCAGTAACTGCTACAGCACCCATGGTTGTTTGTAGTAGCACAGTATTGTCATGCGCTAGTTCATTAGCAAGATCTAAGAAGCGCAGTTTAGTATCTAGTTTGTGTAGCAAGGCAGTGTCTTGACGATTGTATTCGATAAACTTGGCAAAGTCTTTGTTGTAGAGTTGATCTAATGTACCTTCGTATTGTGTTTTGCTTTCACCTAGTTCATATTCTGAAATAGCATCTAGACTATAACTATGACGTTCTTCATAAGTATACTTTCTATATAGTTGCATATAGTCCATATGCACCCGACCAATCAAATCAAAAGTCATGTTAGCCGCACCAAAGCGTTCAAACTCACGTTGCTTAGGAAACTGTCCCCATAAACAGAATCTGCGTGTGTCATCTTTGCTCAATACACGATTAGTTCTTTGCACCATATATGGAATATCAAAGCCTTCTGAGTTCCACCCTGATAATATGTCAGCATCATCGATCAGGTCCAAGAATGTTTTGAGCAGGTCTTCTTCACGTTCCATCAGGAAACAGTTGTCATATTGCTTGGCAATCTCTTCAGCAGTTTCCCAGCTCATTGACTTAGGTGGGATAACCATTGTGACCAGTTTGTCTAACCAATCTAGATATACTGATACCGCAGTTATAGGATTGAATGGATCTTCTGGCCGACTAAATCCTCGTATTGGATCAAAATCAACTTCAATGTCGAAGAATGCTGTTTGTAGTTTTGGAGACTTCTGTCCAAGATAGTTTTCTTCAAGACAACGGAATACTGGATTGATGTCGCTTTCCCAAATGCGTTTACCTGAATTAATTTTAACTTCTTTGTGGAATTCTTTACCTATACGTGTACTGAATCTCGATACAGGTGTATCATATATGGTGCGAAACTTACCGCGGGGGTCATCGTAATAAAAAGTATAATTGGCAGGATACTCTTTGTATTCTCTTTGCCCATTGACTCTCTCTACGATATAAATCCGATCTTTTGTTCGATCGAATAATGCGTCTACATAGCTCATCTTTTTCCTTTTTGTGCGACTTCTAGCTCACACACACTCTTCATGCCCAAGGTGGGCGTTTTGTTAATTATAACACTAATACTCGGTAAAATCCTATACTATCAATGATAAAAAGCGTCATGGTAGTCATCAACAACCCAAAACTTCCACGACTGATACTTGTAAAAATACTGATACTTAATGCTACAAATATAATTGGGTAAACAACCAACCAATCAGTATACGGCACCGTTAGACTGACAGACAATGCTATCACAATATTCAATAACCAATTGCATACTTCTAAACATAGTCTAGCAGGATGGCTGTGCCAATCTCTTTTGATAAAGTTAGCGGTTGCATGCCAATCAATCAAAGTGTACGACCAACTGTTTCGAGAATGTCGGTAACTGTCTCGTGATCTTGATTAGTTTCACCAAATTTACTTTTTTGGGCAATTTTAATCGCTTTTTTCAAAATACTTGGTTTAATTTGTAGTTCTTCTGCTACTGCTTTCACAGTATCATTTAAGCCTGCGCTCAAATCTTCTACTTCTTGTAATACAGCAATACCTTCGTTAACTAATTGAGTTAGTTTAGCTTTTTGTTCGCCTGAAAACATTTTTGATGCCATGATGTGGCTCTCCTTGGTTGAAATAACTATTATACTATAATTATATATGCGTGTCTACGAGTTTGTTAATTTATTCTACATTTACGTAGGATTTTGGTAACAGTTTGGAATTGGTAAGCCAGATCATCGTATAGATCTTCTGGAGGTCTTTCAGCATAGGCACGTGATACATAGGCCATTTGCCCTATATCAGCATAGTATATTTCTGTGGGCCATTTATGTTTGCCCCACTCCATGCTGTTGATTAACAAGCATTCATCGCCAACATTTTTGAGCATTTCTTTTTTAGCTTTAACTGGAAGATTGACACTGGTTAGTAATTTAACACCTACTGGAACTGTATTGACTAAAGGTTTATCTAGATAATGTGCAAACAAATGGACTATGTATGCTTCTACTTCGTGCGCCAACTTAATTGTAAGTTCGCATTCGGCTCTGCGAACGATATCATACGACTCTCTTACGTAGATATCCCAATTGGTCATTTACGTTACCACTTACGACATGACCAATAGCGTGCTTTGGTCTTTGGCCCTGGAGTCTCACAATGATGTCTTGCACGGAAACTCTTACGGCGTGCTGGAATTGATTTTTTGATACGCATATTAGGATCACCAAAGTTTACTTTTTTGATGTTGCCAGTCTTAGGATCCTTAACATAAACCTTAAACTTCTTAACGTCGCCACGCATAGGACTATTAAGAGGTACTGTGCGACCATGGTACTTTGCTTCTTCCAAGGTTTCTTCAATATCACCATATGCTTCGTAAAATTCATCTCCCTCGTAGGTTTCTTCGATAGGTACACAGTTATTTACACGTACTCCACCTTTGACTTTGGTCTTAGGATTACCAATCTTTTTACCTTTCCAGCACTTAGGATCTAAGCGTTGTTTCTCTTCTTCAATGCTTTCACCTGCGTGTTTGAAATATTGTACTTCACGTTCACGATTTTCAGCACCTGCACGTGTAGGATATGTACCTAGATTCTTGCCAGACTTTTTGCTAACGAGACGGTAGCCATCTTTGACTTTAACGATATGTTCTACGATAATTTCATTTACTTTCATTTATACACTCCAAAACTGTTTTAGGTGTGATAGTGTAGCATCTATATCAGCATCAGGATTAAACTCACCGTCTTCATCGTGAAACGCTGCCGAAGCTTGATTAAAGGCATTATTCCTAGCATCAAAAGTTCTGCTATCAATCCCCTCATCATCATAGTCTGCTCTCAGAGCATCATCTGTAAATTCCATAGCCCAAGCTACTTCATCAAGATTTTTAGGTCCTGATACCAGTATGCGTCTTAGCTTTTTATTTGTAAGATGATCAAATGTCTGTGTATCTTCTTTTATAAATTCATGTGATTTCATTTTTTATGCCCTCTACGCATATTTAGTTGCCAACGTGCTAGCTGACCTTTACGCCCTGCACTATGACTAGCTTTTTCTAATTGTGATATTGTAGCACCCTTGGGTATACCGTGACGTTGACTATCACCTGGCTTGCCTGGACCTTTACCATCTGCAAAGTTCTCATCTAATACCCAAGTATCAGGAATTTCACCGTAACGTTCAGTCCATAGATCATGTAGTTTCTGACCACTGATGTTATAGGTTTGTGCTATTCGTGACATGATCTTATCAATCTTATCGTAGGCAACTTTGGCATCAGCGTTCTTTAATTCTGTTTTACGTTTTTCTAGTGCGGCTTTTAGTTCAGGTACAGCATTCTTAGCATCGCAGTGTTTGCCTTCAGTAAGTGGGCCACCCGTGACCCAAGCATCACAGGTCCTGCGGCTAGCACATTTGAATTTCAAGAATCTACAATAGCCCAGATCACCAGCATCAATAGTAGGATCATCTGCTCCCTGCTCTGAACCTATACCCTGGGCTATGCAGTCTAAGGTGTCTTTGCGCTGATCAAAAGCCGCACAGTTACCACATAGGCTAGATTTAGCTTCATCAGCTGAGTCTAGGTTCCACTCATCTACTTTTTTCATCCAAAATTTAGTATTGGGTAGATCTGGATTAAGTGGACCATAACCATATTCATTGATGGCTTTTTGACGATTCTCTAAGTTAAGCGCAATATCCTGTGTAGCTGGAGGACATTTATTTTGGTCTTCTTGAACTTTAGAAGGCACTAATTTTATTCTGCCATCTTTAATCATAGGATCTGTATATTGACGTCTAACTTCTGCTGTACTCATTCCTAATTGTTTACTTAAAAGATGAACCCTTATATCTAATTCTTCCCCTGTGTATAATTTGGGTTTTTGTTCTGCTTCATTAGTATGTTTTTTACGACCAGCACAGTGTGCCTTTTGGCTGAAACCTTTAGGGTTACTACAGTTGATACTGTCTTTGTATTTTTTGCTCCACTCTTCAAACACTATAGGTTTAAGCGCCATATACTTGGGAAATTGTTTGTTAAATTCACGCATAATCACACCAGCTTGCGCATTAGCTTGATTTTCGATTGGGCTTCCTGTGTGCCAGCTGTCAGCATCTAATTCATCACGACACCCTTGAGCATAGTGTGCCATTTCGTGTGCTAGTGTACGTAATATGTCATTTGGGTGGCGATTGTTGATCACACAATAAACTACTTGTTCATCGTTGGTAAAGCGACCAAAGGTTGGGACATGTGTATCTTTAAGTTCTTTTTTTAGTTTAATCTTAGGAACATGATCGAGATCTAATTCTTTAAGTGCTACAGGTAAGAAATCGCGCAGTGCTTGGATAAACTCTGGTTCTTTGTTGTAATCTTCAAATAAGTTTAATATTAACATATTATGTATTTATATACCTACTACGTTTATCTTTAGCCAATCTTCTGGAATAGTATCAAAGTCTCTTGGGAAGAATGTGAGAGCCTTGCTGATAGCTTGTTCTTTATTAGTTGCCCATACTCGACGGACAGGTATTTCACGGCCTGTTCTTTGACGATATAGCTCTGCTGGATAGATAAATCTATCTGATCCCGGTACATCGGCATCTGGATTAAAGGCCTGTTGCGCTATGGTAAATTCATACTTCATAGCACCTTCATCCGGTACAGCATCAACCATATCAGCTGGACGTTCTGGATTTACATAAGCCCAACGTTCTACAGCATTGGTGCGACTGTCTGAAGCTACCACAGTGAATAAGTCTGGATTTTGGACATCATAGATACGCCAGTTATGTCCAGCCACACCTGTGGTTGATTGTGATTGATCATTTATTCTTGTCACGTGTATGCTACCACTTTCTAGTCCGTATTCTCTTTCAAGATTACGTGCTGTCTGGTGTGCAACATCTCTGGTGACATTGACCATCCTAGTATCTATACTGCGATTGCTGTTTACTAGGTGATAATTACCTGTGGCATTACCATCAACAGTCACACCACCTGTTGCCATACCCTGGGGTTCTTCTTGTATATCCCAGAGAAGATTACGTTCAACTCCAATCCTTGCTGACAGCAGATCTCTAGCTTCATCTGCGCTATTAGCCTGTTGGCGATATTTCGTTCCTTGATAGTCTATGACGAATGTAGAACCCTCACTGGCTACAGCCGCATAGTCTCTTGTGTCGATGTTATTTGTGCTACCAAATATACGCAGTGCTTCATCACTAGATCTTGCCTGCACAGTACCTGCCGGTCTACCCAGGCCATCTGCTATGGTCCATGTTCGTTCTTCACTGCCACTGTCTGGTCCACCTTGGGGTTTTTCATCTGCCATTGGTGTTGCTACTAAGTAGATAGGATCTATGTCCCATGATTTAGCAACATCTTTGATAGCATCGTAAGCAGTATCAGCAAACACTGCCATACCACCGCCATTGTTGTCCCCACGGCGACGGACCATCCAATAAGGACGGCTCTCACCTTCTGGCTTTTTCTTCTTGGCCTTGCGTGCTTCACGTTCTGCTTGTATAGTCTGTATGATATAGCCTCTTGTTTCTTTATCAGCAGTTTGGAAACGGGCCACATAATCTTTGAACTTGACTATATCATCTTTTTCATCAGCATCAGTCAAGACTTTGTATAGACGTTTTTGATATTCTTTCTTATACATCTCAGGATCTGTAGCGATACGCAGTGCCAAGGCCATACGCAATGCTGTATTGGCTAACTCTTCAGGGCTTTTATCTAAGTAATCACCACCTGGCCCACGGAACTCGATATAACCTTCTTTGGTATTGATACTGGTGTATTTGTTAGTATAGCCTGTGTGTATGATCTTGCTAGCGGCTAAGGTCAGGCCTTCTTTCATCTTGGCCATTACTGCTTTAAGTTCATCACCTTTCATCTGTTGGATCTTATTACCAATCTTTTTATAAGCACCATCACAGTAGTGATTACTCAGGCGATCAAACTGTGTCAACACATGACGATCACCTAGGAATATAGCCAGCTTGACATAGTCTAGTTTATCTACATTATAGTCTGGTACTGAGATATTGATGTGTAGGCCAGTTGATGTGTTAGTATATCCATGCTCACGTATAAACTCTAGGACTTGCTGCATCTGTTTGATAGCTTCGGGAATTTCCAATGCTGGGCTGATGAACTCTAGGCCAGCTTCATCTGACTCATCTGTGTCAATGCTTGAGTCGGGTTCGATGATCCATTTGCCTTTTTCTTGGGCACTTGAACGACTAGCACCATGATAACTATCGCTGGCCCATGCTTCAATCTTTGTTTCATCATATAGTGAATCTGCCACCCAATCTACGTTTAGATATTCTTCGTCGCTATAACTAGTATGGGGCCAATACAGGTAGTGTTCGTATTTGTTCTTGACATCACTCATGTAGTTCATGTCCATGACATCACAGTATTTTTCCCAACTAGCCGTGTCATTGTCATTCCATTCGTCACGCAGTTTTTCTATACCTGACATCTCAGCTTCTGCGTAGACGTCACTGACCTTGCCTTCTTCTGCGTTGTCAAACTCTAGTCGCTGTTGGCGATCAGTATAATCTTTTTCTTCCAGGTATTCACGGATAAACTCTTTCAAATCCGTTTGTGCTTCGTCAGTCCTAAAGTAATCATCAAACTCAGCATCCTGCCAAGCCATGAAATCATCATATAAGTCATTACGCAAGGTTTTAAGTTCACGTTCACCGTTGTATCCATCACCACCTGAAAAGAAATCTATGATACCTTCTATATCAGTGACACGCTCATCATAGTTCATGTCATCTTCAGTGTCTTCAGTATTGGTGTCACGGACGCCACGGATGATTGACTCTAGTTCAAAGCCCATCTTCATGCCTGTGACCAAAGGACTAGCTAGGAAGTCTTGGAACGCTTTAGGCGTCATTTCCGCTTCATCTAAGATAGCTTCTACTAGGTTAATTTTGAACTGATCGTATCTCATATTAGGTATTTATTTTATCTATTTTGTTGCTGATTGCAACCATGTCATCAGGCACTATTCGGACAGGAACATCACCATGGAACCCCGCGGCTTTATATGCTAGGTATCTATGGTTGCCATCTATGACAAAATATTGATCTTTGCGTTTCCATACCAACATAGGCTTAAGACGTCCACGATCTTGTAATATAGGTATCAAGGTATTCTTAACCCAATCACGGACTTTCTTAGTCCTTAGCGTTTTATCACTTTCCCACATACGTAGACTGTCAAAAGGTAGTTGCGTTGTTGGTAGACTAGACTTTACGCCAGGATAGACAGTGGCACCTCTATAATAGGGGTTAGTGTGTATGGTCACTGGCTTGTGATCCTTGGGTTTCTCAACGAGTTCTAGTATTATCATAATTTTTCTTTGCTCACTCTAGGCATCCCTCCAAGGCAGCAGCCGCCTCATAACACCAAACGGTCCTGGGTTATGTTCTTAAAATCCCGCATTTTGTTCATCGCCAGCTACATATCCCTGGCGATAGTATTCTTTGTCCTGACTACTATATTCAGTTGATGGGGCATATTGAGTGCCCGACTCACCATCTTGATAACCTGTCTGATATGAAGCTGAACGTTGTATAGATTGTTGTTGTGGTTGTTGTTGCAGTGCATAGTGCGATAATTGACCTTTAATACGATCTTTCATACGTATCCTTCTCAATGCCCTATCTTCAAATGCGCGAATATTTGATTCAGTTTGTCCAT
>Ga0214919_10004448_pt1 | contig 20511 bp, 12 predicted proteins | sample LL1503_MetaG_FD_177994 | JGI IMG/M metagenome (GOLD analysis project Ga0214919, IMG submission 177994) | Freshwater microbial communities from Lake Lanier, Atlanta, Georgia, United States - LL-1503 | ecosystem: Environmental > Aquatic > Freshwater > Lake | place: USA: Georgia | collected... | reverse complement strand
GGATTGTTTAAATAGAAGACCGAGAGAGAAATTTGGGTTTAAAAGTCCAAATGAGATGGTAGCTCAAGAGATTGCCTCTTGGTGCACCTGATTTCTGCGGATGCATGTTACAATGCTGGCAAATTTTCTTCAAAAGCTTGGTTAGATGATGAGTATTTGTTTGGATTTATTTAATATATTAGGTCGTGACTATGCATGATTTAGAAATCTATTTTTTATTAATTGGTGTAATTATTTTGGTAAGTTTTTTAGCAAATAAAACCAAAATTGCCTTACCTATTTTATTAATGATAACCGGATTGTTTATTGGATTTTGCTCCAATAAAGCCTTGGTTAGCGTTAGTCCTGAAATGGTATTCTTGATTTTTTTACCACCATTATTATTTGAAGCCGCATTCAATGTCTCATGGCATGAGTTCAAAGCCTTTCGTAAACCTATATTTTTCCTAGCCATTGGCTTGGTTATCTTTACTGCTTTGTGTGTAGCACTTACAGTTCATCTGCTTATTCCTGAGTTTTCTCTACTCACTGGGTTGTTATTGGGTGCAATTGTGGCGCCATCTGATGCAGTTGCGGCTACCAGCGTTACTAAAAATCTTCCAGTCCCGAAACGTGTAACGACAATTTTAGAGGGAGAAAGCTTAGTAAATGATGCCTCATCTCTGATTTTGTATCAATTCGCGCTTTTAGCAGTAACTAGCGGTAAATTGACTTGGGTTAATCTGCCACTCAATTTTATTGTCATGTCAGGTGGCGGTGTATTGCTTGGCTTGTGTGCATCATTTCTTTTTATTTATCTGCTTAAGAAACTAAATGAAGCAACGATAGCTACAATCATATCACTGCTTTTGCCAATAATTATCTATATTATAGCTGAGAAATTACATATTTCAGGTGTACTTGCGGTTGTTAGCTGTGGCCTGCATTTGTCTTGGTATGCCTCAGAAGTAACTTCATTTCAAATGCGTTTTAAAATGAAAGAATTTTGGGAGGTTTTGATTTTTGTACTTAATGGTATAATTTTTATTTTACTTGGATTGCAATTGCCGGAGTTAACCAAGCAGTTTGATAGCCAACAATTATGGCACTTAATTGGCAATGGACTCATTATTAGTTTGGTTGTGATTATCGCACGGATAGTATGGGTATTTCCAGTCTCGTATATAAATGTCTCATTGCATAATAGGTATAATCAAGAAAAAATTGTGCTTGGATCTAATTTTAATAAACACTTATTTGTAATTGCCTGGTCTGGAATGCGCGGGATGGTTTCATTAGCAATTGCAATGGCATTACCTCTAACCTTGCTTGATGGTACTATCTTACCGATGCGCAATGAAATAGTTTTATTAGCATTTGTGGTAATAAGCATAACTTTGATTTTGCATGGGCTTACTTTACCTCTGGTAATTAGAAAACTAAAACTTGCGCCTGAGAATGAGGAATTAGCGGAGCTTGAGCGTAAATTACGCCAACAGATTTTTATTGATAGTTTGGAGTATCTCGACAATGAGTTGATTAATCACTATCCATCCGCCATAATTGATGAGGTTAAGCAAAAAATTGTCGATGAACTTAATTATCATGTGACTGATGAACCAATAAGCAAGGATTATATAGCGCAGAGACTAAGAGCAGTTGATGACTTGATTGCCTTTCAGCGCAAGTTATTACGTGATTTACACCGCAATTATAATTATGGAAGTACTGATATTATTCGTAAAATCGAGACTGATATTGACGTACATAGCCTTTTGATTCATTCCAAATTAGGTGGTAATTCAGGACATAATGCACATTAATTACTTAACCATTTTTAATAGCGTTACGTTGTCATAATTTTGTCGGAAGGTATATAAAAACTCAGGGGATAGCCCTGAGTTATTTTCTAATTTTGTGGCAATCTCGCGATTCCCAAATCAGTTAATTGCTTATCATCTACTTCATTGGGAGCACTAGTAAGTAAACACTGCCCTTTGGTAGTTTTAGGGAATGCAATCACATCGCGGATTGATTCAGCTTTACACATCATTGAGGCAATCCGATCTAAACCAAACGCAATACCACCATGTGGCGGTGCACCAAATTGTAAATTATCAAGTAAGAAACCAAATTTATTCTGAGCTTCTTTTTTACTGATTTTTAGTGCATCAAACACTTTCGATTGAATGTCTGAACGATAAATCCGGATTGAACCGCCACCCAGTTCCCAGCCATTTAGGACAATATCGTAGGCTTTAGCCAGGCATTCGGCAGGATTAGTGGTTAATTTGTCAATATGCTCATCTTTCGGTGAAGTAAACGGATGGTGACAAGCAACGTAGCGATCTGCTTCGTCATCATATTCAAACATTGGGAAATCAACCACCCACAAAGGTTTCCACTCACCAACCGCCAACCCTTTTTCATGGCCGATTTTCAGGCGTAATGCACCCATTGCTTCATTGACAACTTTAGCTTTATCGGCGCCGAAGAGAATAATTTCGCCATTTTGAGCATTCGTGGCATTAACGATAATTTTCAAATCCTCAGCTGACAAGAATTTAACTACTGGAGATTGTAAACCTTCTTCATTTAGTTTGCTGACATCATTAACTTTGATATAAGCTAAACCTTTTGCACCATAAATACCCACAAATTTGGTTAATTCATCAATTTCTTTGCGTGATAACGTAACTGAACTCGGTAGTTTTAGCGCGACAATCCGACCATCAGCACGATTAGCAGCATCATTGAAGACCTTAAAACCACAGTTTTTAAGTTGTGCAGTTAAATCAACAAACTTTAAATTTTCTAAGCGTAAATCAGGTTTATCTGAGCCATAATAATACATTGCATCGGCATAAGTCATTACTGGAAATTCGGGTAATTCAACATTTAATACATTTTTAAATGCTTGGCGAATTAGCCGCTCAGCCATCTCGCGAATTTCTAGTTCGCTTAAAAACGAAGTTTCAATATCGACCTGGGTAAATTCAGGTTGTCGATCTGCACGTAAATCTTCATCACGGAAACAACGCACGATTTGATAGTATTTATCAAAACCAGCAACCATTAGTAATTGTTTAAATAGCTGGGGTGATTGAGGGAGGGCATAAAATTCACCCTTATGTACCCGTGATGGCACTAAGAAATCCCGCGCACCCTCTGGCGTTGACCGAGTAAGAAAGGGTGTTTCAATATCCAAAAAGCCTTCATCATTTAAGAAACAACGAATTTCATGGCTAAGTTTGGTACGTAACATAATGTTGTTGCGCATTTTTTGCCCGCGCAAATCAATAATCCGATGTGCCATGCGATTCATCTCGCTAACGCTCTCATCATCAACCAAAATTGGCGTAGGAATTGCGGTATTTAAAATTATAATGCTGCTTGCCAGTACTTCGATATTACCAGTTTTTAGGTCTTTATTTGGATTAGGGCGCGAGCGGACTGTTCCCGTTACTTCTACGACATATTCGTGTTTTAACTCGTTGGCATCACTAAAGCAGCTACTATCAGGCTCTGCTACAACTTGTAATAATCCCTCGCGGTCGCGAAGATCAAAAAAGATTAAACCACCTAGATCACGGCGACGATGTACCCAGCCTTTAACTGTAACTTGCTGGTTAAGATAATCATCGGTGATTAGTCCACAATAATTAGTTCTTTGCATTAAATTAAATTCCTTGTTATATTCTGTTGTCGATTGTGTCGTGCATATGATTTTTTTATTTATACTTGAAATATTTGATTCTGAGTATATACTCATAGTATTTAATTTTTGGACGCGAAGGATTGATAAAAAAAGATGACGCAGTGTAGCTAGAGCTACATAAGGAGTCTTTTTTAAAATCCGACAAAGTCCAAGATTCAAAGACGAAGAGTATCGTGTTGCATTTTAACAATAAGGTAGATATTTTATCATGTTATTGTGTGCTAAATTTTAGGTATTTCCAAAAGTAGTAAGGGATGAAAATCAGCGTTAAGTGGAAAGAAGAGAAGACAGCCCGTCCACCACGTGGTGAGTAGAGCTAGATTACGCCCAGAGATTTTCGCTGGGTTTTTTTATGCCTTGTATTCCATATTTACAGTAGATATGTTACACTAATGCCCTTATCTTTCGCATCCGTAGCTCAGTTGGATAGAGTGTCAGTTTCCGAAACTGAAGGTCACAGGTTCGATCCCTGTCGGGTGCACCACAAAATCATTATTTTAGCAATTTATTTTATTTAGTTGCCTTTAGTTTTGTTTAGCTTGTCAATGTCATAATTATGACGAGCTTTCATCGTCTTCAAAGTTATCAGTAATTTTTTTTGAGTCATCTTTGATGAATTAAATATATTGACTACAAACCAATGCCAGCACCATTGTAACGTAGCCAATCCTTACGTTTTTGATAGTCTGGCATGATTTTATCTACTTCATTCCAAAATTCAGCTGAGTGATTTGGATGCTTAATGTGAGCCAGTTCATGAACTACTATATAATCTAAAACATCTATCGGCGTTAACATGCATTTCCAATGAAAACAAAGATTATTGGTTTTACGTGAATAAGATCCCCAACGATTTTGTAACTCCATAACCTGAATATTTTTAAACTTTACACCCATTTGTGATTGATAGAGCTTAACTCGTTCAGTAATCTTTACCAATCCTTTACACCGATAATAGTCTTTAAATACTAGCTGAGAGCTTTGCCGATCCTTTTCGCGCAATGAAAAATAACCATTTGATAATTTTAACGCAACATTTTGCGAATCTACAAACTTTAAACGATAGTTGCGCCCCAGATATAGATAACTTTCACCACTAACCAGTTCACGGACTTTTTGAGTTGCTTTTAATTCAGAAATCTCAGCTAGTTTACGATAAATCTGCAGTTTTTTAGAGTTTATAACCGCATTGATTTCGGCATCAGTTTTATTTTCTGGTGCTAAAACAGTTATTTCGCCAGTTGGTTCTACGTAAATACTTAAGGTTTTACGACGACTTCTTTTGATGATGTAAGATAGATTATTTAATCTCATATTTAGCTACTTCATGTTTTTTATGTTTTGCTAGATCGACAATCTCGTTTGCGAGATAATCAGAGTTTTCAATAAGTTCATCAATATCACTAAAAAGGAAGGAATCAGCAATTCTTCTTTTTATTTTATTAATTTCAAACGGTCTATTCCAAAAGTCAATGATTATGATAGACCTTTGTAGGTCAATTAAAATTGACTTGGTTATTTCAGTTAATATTTGCTTCAATGGTTCAATGGATGTTATTTTAGCTCTTTGAACAATAAAATCAAAGAATATTGCTTCTAATTCATTTAAGCCGTATTGATTATCTTTACGTCCTTGTTTAACTTCATTGGTAGCAAATAGCTGTAATTCTTCGGCTAACTTCTCCCAATCTTCACGATGTCTTTTAAGTATTTCCTCAAGCTTTTCATAGAGTTTTGAATAAAGCGCTGGATCATTTTCCATGTTTACTTTGATATGTTTGCGAATGGCATGTTCCATTTCAGATGCTACTGATTTCTTGGATGCGTCGCTTTTATTTAATTCTTTGATGAAGTTTGGCGAAAATAGCTCAGTTGGTGGAATTTTGGGATTTATACCAATGCTAATTAAATGCTTATTTATCAGCAATTTAATTTTTTGACCAACATTAGCAATATTTAAACTATCATCTTTATAGCGTTGTCGCATAGCAAATAATATATCACTTAAATGCTTCGCTGGTATTTTATATACTTCTGCTGCTTTATTTGGCAACACAATATCCATGCTTTGTAAAAAATGCTGCAAATACACCTCAAAATTGGCTCTAAACTCAATGTCTTCGGCTAAATCAACGCATTTTTCTAAAGTTAATCTTCTGGTTGGTATGTCAATAAGTGTTTGATTTAAGTAAGCTTCTATTTCAATTATTTTATTTTCACTAAATAGCTGGATAATTCGTCGATAGCGATGTTCTAAAATTGGGATTTCCGAATTAATATCTTTAAAGCTTTGCATTACTTCATTTGCATCATCTTGGCTATAGATGCTTAAAGCCTCTTTTAAGTTCCCAGGATTTGCACAATAATCAACGATATAACCGCGTGATTTACCTTTAGCGGTACGATTAACCCGCGCAATTGCTTGTAATAAATTATGTTCTTTGAGTCTTGTATCAATATACATAATTTGCTCAATTGGTGCATCAAAACCAGTTAAAAGCATATCGCATACAACTAAGAAAGAACAACTTGAAATTGGTTTAGCGTAGTCCGTTTTAATTAAGAATCCATCAACTGCTTTATTTTTTCTCGCCAAGTTACGAGCATTGGTAATAATGGCATCTTCATTTGTTCCTTGTGAAGAAACAACAGCTTCGGCAGTGATAAACTCCAGTAGCTTGATTAAATCTGTGTCTGGTTGTGGTTTAACCGCTTCTAAAGCGATCCTAGCTTGTAGTGCTGCCATGATAGCATGCTTATAACGAACTGCGGCAATAACTGAATTAGCTACTACTTGCGCTTTGAATCCATTCGGCAAAATATTATCTATATAGTGATTGACTAAGTCATTGGCAACATTATTAACGTGCTCAGGTGCATCCAACATATCTTTAGATGTTCCATATTTTTGACGGACTGCTGCTTGTTCTTCTGGTGAATACCCCTGAAGTAGGGTATTTAGTTTTTCTTCAAAAAGCATTTTGTCATAAATAGCACTATCAGCAGATCTGCCTTCATAGATGATTTGCAAAGTTGCTCCATCATCTACGGCATCCTGAAGCTTATATTTATCGATATAGCTGCCAAAGCGTTCAACGGTCTTAGTATTGTGCCGTTCGGTTATTAATGGTGTACCAGTAAAGGCAATGCGGGTGGCATTAGGAAACGCGGTAAATAAATTGTCGCCCATTTCACTACCTTGAGTGCGGTGAGCTTCATCAATAAGCACCAAAATATTTTCAGATGGATTAATTTCTCTAAATATGCGATAGAGATTAACATTTTCAAGTTGTTTATCTATTCGAGTGCTAACTTTATGTTGAGACTCTTGGAATTTATGGATCATGACCATCACTATATTGGATGAAGGAGTAGCTAACTTTTCTCGTAATTGATTATTATTTTCAACATAATCAATTTTTTCATTGGTTAATAATGCGGTTTCACCTAATTGTTCCTCTAAATCAATGCGATCGTTAACCAATAATACTTTGAATGCTTTCAGTGCTTCAACTGTACGCAGCTTACGAATGAGCATAACCATCGTTAAACTCTTGCCTGAGCCTTGGGTATGCCAGATAACTCCTGAGCGCTCTAATGGCGTAACTCCTGTGGCTAAGCGTTGAATGATTTTACCGACTGCACGATATTGTTGATAACGAGGTACTTTTTTTATCGTTATGCCACTTTTGCTAGTTTCAAATAAAGTAAAGCTACGTAAAATATCCAATAAGTTAGCTGGTGCTAACATACCGCAAATTAGCTTATCTTGTGAGGATAAGTTAGATAATTCGACGCCGAGAGGTAAATTTTCACGGGGAAATACATCTTTCCACTCAAAATAAAATTCTTCATCAGATGTTATAGTGCCATATTTGGCAATATTGGCATAAGTAGCGATACTAAAGACATTAAACCAGAATAAACGTTCTTCACCTTCACGCAACCCTGCTAATTTAGTTGCTTCACGTTGATTACTATAGCGTCGGATTTGAGTAACTGCTTCATGGATTGGATTAGCAACATCAAAGTCTTTACATTCAATGACAACTAATGGCATACCATTTACAAATAGAACGATATCAGGAATAATAAAGCTTTTATCTGTACCGATGGTATCAATTCTAAATTGATTAATTGCAATAAAACTATTGGCGCTAATATTATCAAAATCAATCAGCTTTACTTTAACAAATTGCTCACCAGTTAGCTCATTGGAATCAACTACAATAGTTTTTTTAGCTAACAGTTCATGAATAGCTATATTGGCGGCTAATAAATTAGAATATGGCTCAGCCAGTAAATCATCATAGATTTGAACTAATTGCTTATCAGTTAACCATTCTTGACCATCTTTAGTAAGGTTAATTTTACGCACGGACTTAATAAACTCATCACGCAAAACAATCTCGCGAAAGTTTGAACGTAAGCTAAGAGTTGCATCTTGCGGTATAGTATTACAGCCTTGATCAATTATTTGCCAACCGAGTGACTGCAAGCGATTTAGAAATGGTTTTTCTACATTTTGATACTCTGACATATTATCCCGCTCTATGACTGTTGATCCTGTTGAATTATTTCTTCAATTTTAGTAAATATCAAAGAAAAATGTTCTTTATTAAATTTGTTCAAAAATTCACCATCCAAAATATGATTCGCAAATATTTCTTTTGAATGTGCAGGTGGTGACTCTTTGCCTTTATTTAAGGTTTTATGTAAGTTGTCTTCGAAAATCTTTTTATCGAACTCATCTTCAGCTCTTGGTGTTTCGGAAATTTCATAAATTTGTTCACTCTTTTTAGTGACTGGGTTTTTAATGTTAATTTCCCGGTATTCGTTATCAAAGTATAATCTAGAACCTGTAGATAATTGCGTTTTAATTTCTTCATCAGTGTAATAAAACTCTATAGAGATATTTTTATATTGAGTTCTATGTTGGGGTTCAGGAAGGCAGAAAGCAAAAACTTTATTACTGATATTTGTTATATTTGGATATTTTTGTATTACGGCTGGTTCATCTCTGTCAAAAATTCCTATAATGATTTTATTAGAGTTCATTGTTTTTGCTGATTTTAGTAGTATTTCCAGTCCGCTGCTCCCTTTATCAATTGAATCTTCATATTCAAGAAAGTCAATATCCAAAGAGGTAAAACGACCTTCTGATTTGAATCTAATTAATGCTGCTTTGAGGTGCTTCCAGTCAGTTTTACCTTCAGTAATTATTAATGGTTTCTGCATTTCAGACATTTTTGATGTTAATTGTCTAAGCTCATTTTTATATTCTACAGCTATAGAGTCAAATACATTAAATGCTGTATCAAATTCGCTAAATTCACTAAAGTTCGTTAATTTAGTGCATTCCGGCATATTAACCATTAAAACGTCATCACCAAATACATCGTGCATACCCTTTAAGAAAAAAGGTGAGTGGCTTGAGATAATAAATTGTACTTTAGGGAATAGTTTTATCAAGTTTGGCAAAACATCTTTTTGTAGTTTAATATGTAAATGTAAGTCAATCTCATCAATTAAAACTATACCTTCAATTTTAGATAAATCAATGCTTTTATTAACGTCATTAATGTCTGATGCTTGAATAATACTACAAAAGATGCTTAACAATGTAGATTGTCCAGCTGAGAGAGATTCTAAACTAGGTACAATAATATTTCTATTAACATCTTGTATAGAAATACGGTTATTACCCTCACTTCTGATACCTAGTTTTATTGTTACCTGTTGTTCCAATATAGCTGAGAGAATTTGTTCAATATTGTTTTTGCTTTGCTTCAACATTTTAATATGCTGTATCGGTCTCTGATCTGAATAGTGTGCGCTACCAGTTGGCTCGATTATTGTTAATTCTGCTCTAGAGTCTAAAACTATATCTTTAATCCATATTTTAATGTTTTTAAGATTATCTCGTATAAGAATTTTTTTCCCTAAGTTATTATCGTAAATTTCTCTATCATCAAAATTTTCAGTGATAAAATTATCTGTCATCCAATGAGGATATTCAAATCTATCGGAAGGGAAATATAAATAGGTATTTTGTTGTATATGATTTTGTATGAGACTTTCAGTGTTAAGACGGTGAGTATTGCTTAGTTTAATGTTTTTATGTTCAGTAAAACCCTCAGTGAAAGGATTAGATTCGTTAGTATATTCTTTGTATTGTTGCAATGTTAGAATTCCAGACTTATTTATATACTGTATATCATTAGTATATTTAAGATAGCATAATCCATAGCTTGTTTCTAGTTTTTGATTTATTCCACCACTCATTTTAAAATATGAATAACCTGCACCATTTTGGGGTAATACATCATCAAACCCAGAAGACTTTGCAATTTCAAAAAATGAATCAGCAATACTAGATAGTAATGTGGTTTTACCAGAGCCATTTTTGCCAACCAAAATTATCGGTTTAGGATTTTCATCATGATTTAACAAGTCAAATTTATCTAATTCAAATCTATCAATAGCACCAAAATTATGAATAATTAATTTTTCTATATACATGGTTTACTTTGCTTCTAATAAAAATTTACGGGAAATGACAAGTGATATAAAAAAGAGTAATTTAGAGAATGATAGGCTAATACTACTTAATGGAATAGCACCATGCATTAAATCATTTCTTAAATTGAAACCTGCTTGAGTTTCACTTGAGTTACTAAATAATGTTTTTAACAAACAAATCTCATGATTTTCAAATCCCAGTTGACTCATTTCATCCAAATTATTTACTATATCAGTCATATATCTTGAGTGACGTGAAAATTCTCCATTTCGTCTTGGGGTAGATGCAACCAGCCCTACGTTATTAATATTCTGTTGAAAACAGAACTCTAAATTTGGAACGAATAAAAACATCGCAGTATAAATTAAATCTAGCTCATTTGAAGTGAACATTTTAGTGACTATTAATGTTTCTTCTTTTCTATGTTCAAAAAATGAATTTTGCTTTATTAACCCAAGAATCAATTCCCTAATTTGCTGATCTTTTTGAATTTCGCTATTTAGTGCATTAAACAGAATATTTGAAATATTTAATAATGTATTAAAATAACAAAAAATAATATGTTGTTTTTTTGCTTCTATTCCCACTAGTTGTTTATCAATAACTCCTAGCTTAAACCACCTATCACCAAAGCCTAGTAGGTCGATAACACCTCTATCTGGCAATATCTCAGGTTTGAGATCTTGTGTTGTAGAATCAAAATAAGTAGCATAGCTTGAAGACATAGTGTTATTAAACTCTGATAATAAATAACAAATTTTCTCAATTGGAGATTGTTTTTTAGTTAATTCAGTGTTTATATCTTCTTGGTATTTTTCAAGTATATTAGTCATTTCACAATTGTTTTCTTTTATGATATCACCAAAGTCTATAGAGTTTTTAGAAATGTGGTTAAACCAGTGTTTTTGGCATTCAGCAATATCCTTTTCAAGCTCTGCTTTGAACTCAATTAGCCCTGTAGTTGTATTTGGCAGCTTGTTAGTTATGGTTTTTATAATCTGATATGCATCAGGATTATTACCTACTAAGTCTGCTTTTATTAATCTTAGATGGTCAAGGGTTATATTAAATAGGTTGGGGTATGTCTTAATTAAGATAGATAAAAAGAATTTATCTAGAGCTAATAACTCATTATCAAAATTACTAATAAGTGGATGTAATAATTGATTAATTTTATCTTTATATTGTCTATCGGTTAATAAGGCTGCTTGGCAACAGTTTAAATAACAAATTTTATTAGCTGTATATAATTTTAAAATACAATCATCTAATTTAGATATTATTGATTCTTCCAATTGATTAAAATACTTATGCTTAAATAGATTTATTACTCCAATAATTAAGTCATAGCATGAATGCTCATGGATTTCATTTTCTAAAATAAAATCCACAAAATAATTAGCTGAAGTTTTAAATTCCTCAATTGACTCTCTTGCTTTGTCTCTGTCGCATAATACAAAAAACGATTTAAAGTAATATATTTTGGCGAGTAGAAGCTTATTCTGAATTGATGGGATATGTTGTTCAATATTTAAAAATTCTGCCATTGCCATTATTTCTAATAGTTTTTGATATCCGTTCTCATTTGATTCTGGCTTATACGTTTTAAATAGATTCAAACATGTGTATATTTGAAATATATAGAAATAGTTAGTGCTTTCTAATTGATAAATACCACTCTCAAGAAAATCTTTATATCCAACATAAGTGTTGGTATTAAATAATTGAAGTATCTTTTGTTCGCTCATACAGTACCATTGAGTAATTTTGACACTAAGCCTTGTTTTAATTTTTGTAGTTTTTCAAGAACTTTGTTTTCTGATACTATTAGCATAGCAATCTTATTTATTTTTGCAGATATATATTTTTGCTCTTCTGGCTCTGGCTCTAAGTATGGCAATTTATAAAAATCACCATGCTTTAAATCTGGTATGGTTGTAGTTCCAGCATAATTCATTATTTTTTCTTGAATGTGTTGCAAATTCAGGTGTTGAACTAGATAATCTCTATCGGTATGCTCTGAGTTATAACTAATTTTAAAAAAGTTATTATGGAAACAGCCTGCTATATTTGTTATTACTGCTCCTGTATTACCAGTGCGAACCATTAATATATCTTGTGTTTTACAAACTACAGACATTGGAGGATTTTCTATATAATATGTATAACTTTCATCCATAGGATTATTTAATAGCTGAATTGTAATGTATAAGTGCCTGTTTTCTTTATAATCCTTATAACGGCTAGATATAGGGATCTGTAATCCTTGATTTACTAATGTAATATCTTTTAATGTTTTGTAATTCCAATCTTTGGGGATTAAGCCTAATGGTGATGGTTTATATAGTTCTGGAGATTGTTCAGGTATTGGGCGAAGCTTGCCAGTAACTAAATCAATGCCACGAGTAAATAAATCATGAAGCATACCTTGCTTGATAGCTTGATATTTGGCGATAATTGCTTCAGTTTTCTCAATCTGTCCATCTACAGTTGATAGTATTTTGGCTATTCGTTTTTGAGTAGGTAAGTCTGGCACAAATAAATTTATATCAGATAATAGATTAAATGTTAATGATGGTAAAGCTCCTTGCTGAACTTTTTCAGTTAAATCAATATGTAATAATGACTGATATAAAAACTCTACATCTATTTTAGGTATTATCCCCATTAGATTATTATCTATAATAGTATCTTGTTTTAAGATTCTTTTTCTATTTAAATAAACAGCAGCACCAACTTTAGCAATTACTATAGTATTTTTAGGGAAAATTCTAAATTTATTATTCTCGGCTAGTTCTTTTGATACATAATTATTTGCTTTTACTATGTATTTGACATTTTCAGTTAAATTAAAATCGCTTACTTTTATAAATGGAATATCGTCATTAATATTACCTTGAAGATATTCAGGAAATCCTGAACCACCATAGCCGTTAGCTACATTACCAAGTTTATCAAAATTACTCATTACCAACCTCACTAAGCCGGTGCTGTGCTTCCAACAATTCTTTCTGCAATTCTTGCGCTAATTGTTCTTCGGTTGGTAAGTATAGCTGATACTTGCTTGCAAAAATCTGCTGATTATTTTCACTGAGCATATATTTAACCATTGTATCGCTTTTCTTGGTGCACAATACTAATCCAATAGTTGGATTATCTTGTTCGTCTCTGATTTCACGGTCGAAATAATTAACATAAAGTAACATCTGCCCAATATCGGCATGAGTAAGTTTACGAACTTTGAGGTCTATTACTACGTAACATTTTAATTTAACGTGATAAAATACCAAATCAGCATAGTAATTATCACCATCTAAGGTTAAACGCTTTTGACGCGCTATAAATGCAAAACCGCTACCAAGCTCTAGTAAGAAATGGTGTAAATTATTGATTAATGCTTGTTCAAGCTCTGATTCTACCAATGTATGTGATTCTGGGATATTAAGAAACTCTAAAACAACAGGTTCTTTTAGTGCGTCTTCTGGCTTGGTTATTATCTGTCCTTTAGTCGCTAATTGCAATAGTCCTTGCTTGTTTTTGCTTTTGGCTAATCTATCATATAGCAGACTATCAATCTGCCGTTCTAGTTCCCGACTATTCCAGTTATTTTTTACGGCTTCGATTTCGTAGAATGAGCGTGCTTCTGGACGATCTATTCGCATTAATGCACGGTAATGTGTCCAGCTAAGGTTTAGATTAAAAGAGTCTATCAATTCGCCACGCACTGCGTGGCGAATTGATATGGCTGAATAAGTTTTATAGAATTGACGAATATCTTTAAGCGTAGTAACACTAAATCCTTTACCATATTTAAGCGTTAATTTTTTAGATAAATCTTGCAGTAATTGTTTACCGTATTGAGCTCGTTGTTGTCCTTGTTGTTCTTCTTCAACAATATCACGCCCAATTAGCCAATAAGCTTGCACCATTTCGTGATCAACACTACGCACAATATTATTTCTAGCACTATCAATATATTTAGTTACTTTTTGAAATAATTCATCAATCTGTAATACTGGAGCGGCATTATTCGTCATAGCCAAGTTCCTTTAAGAATTGATCAAGAACTAATTTCTCGGTATTTCGTTCCACTTCCAACTGTTTTAAGGTTACGCTATACTTGGTGTAAAGATTTTCAATAGAGGCAATAAATGATTGTAAATATTGTTTTAAATATGCATTATATGTGCGATAAAGTGTTTGTTCCCAGCGGTTCAATATTAAGTTTTTAGCTTGTTCTGGTTCAATTTGCTGCCGTGCCTGTTCAACCAATTCGGTTTTACGCTCTTCTAAGGCTTTGGTTTCTTTTTTTAATTGTTTTAATTCTTCAACAAACTTATCATGTTGCTGAACTTGCTGGTTTAATTCTTGATTGTGTTTATTCGCTTTTAGCTGGGCTTTGAGTTCTTTATGTAGCGCTTTTGGTAATATGCTATTTTCACTATTTTCATAATCAAAATCTTCTTCCTCGGCTTCATCAAATAATGCTTGGAGTTTAAGCATACGGTTTTGATCCTGCTCATGTTGTGCTAATAACTCAGGGTATTGAGCTTGTAATATTTCATCATCTGGGATAAGGCTTGCACTAAAACCACTAGCTGCAACCGATTTAAGATCACTCAGAATAACATCGTTATTCCAAAAGTTAGCTAATGCACCACGAATTTTAAATAGATCTAGTATATTCAATGAGCTCAGCTCTTGACTAATACTGGCTTGTAGGGTAGCATATAATTCAAAAACCATTTTCTGGTTATTAATCGCTTGGATTGTTGGTAAATTAGTTTGCCACCACTTGGTTAATTTTTGATTATATAGTTCATGAAGTTTTGTTACGCCACTACTATTTTCAATTAATGGCTTAATCTCTTCCTTACTAGTAATATCTGCTTGAAATTGTACGTAATCTACTAAATAGTCGGTAAATAATAATCCTCTGCAACCGGTATAGTTATCAAAATAACTGTTTAGTAAGTTTATTTCGGCTAAAGGTATTCCACCATTTAAATGAGCTCTTACATCTTGTGGTTCGGCATCTGGTGAGTTATCGACATAACGGCGAATATTTAGATTATATTCTTCTTTTTTAATGTCTTCAATACTAACTAGCTTGGAGTATTTCTCAACTGTTAGTCGTTGTTTATAAACATTCGAGATTTTTTCAATATCTTCAGGGCGGAGTTTATTTTGATTTTTACCTTCTTTATACTCACGGTCAGAGTTAATAAATAACACCTGCTTACGCTCAGACGTTTTATTTTTATTAATTACTAACACACAGGCAGGAATTCCAGTTCCATAAAATAGACCACTTGGCAAGCCGATAACAGCATCAAGTAAACCATTTTGTAATAACCATATCCGAGCTTCTTTTTCTTGTCCACCACGAAAGAGTACACCATGCGGCATAATTACTGCCATTTTGCCATTATTTTTTAAAACGCTAAGCATGTGCTGAACAAACATAAAGTCAGCTTTTTTCCCTGATTCAGGCATAAACACATGAAAGCGTTCTTTGTGCTGCATTTCTTTTAATGCGTAATTTTGAGAGAATGGGGGATTGGCTATCACTCGGTCAAATGTTTTTAAGCTTCCGTCAGCATTAAGATGCTTAGGTTCTTTAATAGTATCGCCATTTTCAATAAACGCATTTTGAATACCATGCAACAGCATATTCATACGGCATAAAACCCATGTACTACCGCTATCCTCTTGTCCATATAATGACAAATTACGTGGATCACCACCTGTCTGTGTTACATGCTTCTGTGCTTGGATTAACATACCACCAGATCCAACTGTTGGATCATAAATACTCATACCTTCAGTGGGTTCAATCAAATTAGTTAATAGATTTACCACTTCAGTTGGTGTATAGAATTCACCACCTTTTTTCCCCGCACTATCCGCGAAGTATTTAATCAAATATTCATAAGCGGCACCCATTAGATCAGGAAATTCAAAATCTTCATCATGAAGGGGTATTTTTTCAAAATGTTGAATGAACTCAACTAATTTTTCATCAGGAATCGAGGTTTTACCGATTTTGCGGTTATAGTTAATTGCTCTTAAAACATCCTGCAGTGTATCAGGGTTTAATTCTTCAAGCTCAGCAAGAGCTTTATTTAGTTCACTACCAACATCACTTTTAAGGTGGCGGATATTTTTCCACCGCGCTCGCTCAGGTACAAAGAAATCATAATTATTAGAGCGCTCAAGTTGTTTTTCGATTAATTCATGTGGTAAATTTTTTGCTGCATAATTTTGGCGTAATGTTTGCTGATCACTATCGAATTTATCACTTAGGCGCTTTAAAAATAGCATGCCAAAGATAAATTCTTTATATTCTGATGCTTCCATTTTGCCACGTAAAATATCGCAGGCTTGCAGTAGTAATGATTCAAGTTTTGCTAAGGTTAACTTTTGTTGCATATAGGTACTATTTAACTTATTAAGATTAATCCATAATTTTACCATGCTACGGATGCACCAACTGTATTATAGATGCTGCAGTCGCTTGGCTTAATAGACCTTTCATCTTCAATCGCGACCTTGTTGACATCGGGATTGATGCAGGTGTAATCAGGGGTTTTTCACTAACCTAAACTGAAGGACTGGTTTTACATAATGATGCAATTGTACTGCGATAAGACAGAGCAGAACAGAGTACTATGTAAATTGTTTAGCTAACAACGAGATTAATTCATTTTTGCTGACTACATTCATTTTATGTTTTATATTATTGACATAATCTTCCACTGTTCTGTGCGAGATTTTTAGAAATTCAGCAATCTGTTTTGATGTGCAAGCTTTTATTAATAATGGCAAACACTCAATTTCTCTCGGCGTAAGTTGATATTGATACAACTCGGTTAAAAAACTATATCTATCAATATCATTTATTGATTCAAATTTTAGTTTATTCTTAAACCAATCATCTGCTGTAATTTTATTTGCATGAAGCTTTACTAGTAAATCTTGATTTGCAGACTTAAAATTTTGAATAAATTTGTCTAATAACTGAAAGTTGCTAAGATATTTGTTAATCGCACTACTATCGTTAGTGGTCGTACCTAAAAAGAAAAACTCATAGCCATCATGATTGGGTTCTACTATAGTTATTCCATGTTTAATACCAAACATTTCTGCATCGTGAAGGATTAGGTTATGAGTACTAATATTCGTCCAAATGATTCTACTGCGTGAGTAATTAACGGCGGGTAATTCAAATATGCTTTGTAAATAGAGTCTTTGCGATAAGTAATGTTTATACCAATCTGTTTTATTGCTTAAGCGTATCTGGATATTATCATTAAATGTCTTATGATAGTTGAAGCTATCTAAGCCAAAGTATCTATTGATAGGTTGAATTAATTCGTTTATTTCGGCAACCGAATTAAAGAATACATGATTATTAAAATCTAAATTTGCCCAACTAGTTATTTTATTCATACTATCCTAAACACCGTATTTGATACGGTTATCTGTAAATTAACATCTATTATACAATGTTCACTTCAAAATTTATAGAAAGTTATACTTATGAATAATAAACTTGAATCTGGTCTAAATTTACTAAATAGACTTCATGGCGGTCATACCGGAGAAACTATCTTAAATAGTTTTGCTGAAATATGTCCTAAAATGGCAGAAATGACGATTGAAATTGTTTTTGGAGATATATTACAGCGCCCACAATTAGATTTAAAGACCCGTGAGTTGGCAATAATAGCCTCGTTGGTCACACTTGGGCATTCGCTTCCACAAGTAAAATCTCATGCTGAGGCGGCATTGAATGCAGGTGCTACTAAAGAAGAGATCACAGAAATCATTCTGCAAACAGCATATTTTGTCGGGTTTCCCGCTGCGGCTAATGCTATGATTGTATTAAAAGAGGTATTTAGTCGATGCTAAATATAAATTCCCTGTCGCTGTTCTATATTTTGTAAATTCTGTTGGTTTAGGCTTAATATGTTATAATCTGCATATTTTATTTATACAGATACTGATATTAGGAAAACATGAAACATATACGAAATTTCTCAATTATTGCACATATTGACCATGGTAAATCTACGCTCGCTGATCGTTTTATTGAATTTTGTGGTGGATTAGATAAACGTGAAATGGATTCGCAAGTGCTTGATTCAATGGATATTGAAAAAGAGCGTGGAATCACGATTAAAGCCCAAACGGCGGCACTAAATTATAAAGCAAAAGATGGAATTATTTATAATCTTAACCTGATTGATACTCCGGGGCATGTTGATTTTTCATATGAAGTATCGCGCTCTTTATCTGCCTGTGAAGGTGCGTTGTTGGTCGTTGATGCTTCGCAAGGGGTTGAGGCACAAACGGTTGCCAATTGCTATACCGCAATTGATTTGGGTGTTGAAGTATTACCGATTTTAAACAAAATTGATTTGCCATCAGCAGAACCAGATCGGGTTGCACAAGAGATCGAAGATATTATCGGGCTTGAAGCGATGGATGCAGTGCATTGTTCTGCGAAAAATGGGATTGGGTTACAAGATGTCCTCGAATTAGTCGTTGCCAAAGTTCCACCTCCTCGTGGGGATGTTGATAAACCGCTCAAAGCATTGATTATTGATTCTTGGTTTGATAACTATGTCGGTGTGGTGATGCTGGTGCGGGTGGTGGATGGCGCCTTAAAACCCAAAGATAAGATTAAATTTATGAGTAATAAAGCTACTTATCTGTGTGAACAAGTTGGTGTTTTTACGCCTAAAGCAATTCAAAAATCTCAATTGTCCGCAGGACAAGTAGGGTACATTATCGCTGGGATTAAAGAGTTACAATATGCTAAAGTTGGTGATACTGTGACTTTGGATGCTAACCCAGCAAGTGAACAATTACCCGGGTTTAAAGAGATTCAGCCGAAAGTATTTGCTGGACTTTATCCAGTAGAGTCTCATGATTATGAAAATCTCCGTGATTCACTTGAGAAGCTTAAACTTAATGATGCTTCGCTTAATTATGAGCCAGAAGTTTCTCAAGCCTTAGGTTTTGGTTTCCGTTGTGGTTTCTTGGGGTTATTGCATTTAGAAATTGTGCAAGAGCGCCTAGAGCGTGAATTTGACATGGACCTGATTACTACCGCGCCAACTGTGGTTTATCAGGTTTTGGATAAAACTGGTGAAGTATTTACGGTTGAAAATCCTGCCAAATTGCCTGATCCGAGCCGGATTCAGGAAATTCGTGAGCCAATCATTACCGCTAATATTTTAGTGCCAAATGATCATGTCGGAGCAGTGATTACCTTATGTACGCAAAAACGCGGTGTACAAATGAATATGCAATACATGGGGCGTCAAGTGATGTTGTGTTATGAAATGCCGCTCAATGAAGTAGTGTTGGATTTCTTTGATAAACTAAAATCAGTTTCACGTGGCTATGCTTCGTTTGATTATGAGTTTAAAGAATTCCGTGTTTCGGATTTAGTTAAGCTGGATGTGCTGGTAAATGGTGAGCGGGTTGATGCTTTATCGCTGATCGTGCATCGTGCCAATTCACAATATCGTGGGCGAGAATTAGTGTCTAAGCTGCGTGAACTAATTCCACGGCAAATGTTTGATATCGCGATTCAGGCAGCAATTGGAGCACATATTATTGCTCGTGAAACGGTTAAAGCCATGCGTAAAAATGTTTTGGCAAAATGTTATGGTGGCGATATTAGCCGTAAGAAGAAATTACTAGAAAAACAAAAAGCTGGTAAAAAACGCATGAAGCAAGTTGGGAATATTGAGATTCCACAAACCGCTTTCTTGGCAATTTTACAAGTTGACTAAAGAACTGATATTTTGTAAAACCACTCATTTTTATGGGTGGTCTTTTTATTACTGTAAAAAGCTATCAAATTAATTTAGATATATTTTCATAGTTGCTTTACTTTTCCTTTACTACTTTGTTAATATTTTTTGCAATATCTGAATGATTAAAATTTAACCATTAATAATTGTTATGTTACACTAATTCATAATTAATTTAGGCGTCAATTTTAAATGTTTTTAGGTTAGTAATAAATGCAAAAATTCTTGGTGAATAACGTAGTAAAGTTATTAGTTATAACGCTTGGTATATCTGGATTGCTAGCCATTGAAGGTTGTAGCCGCTCAAGTAGTAATAGTACTACGGCAGTTAAAAGTCAGACTGCTCTTACAATAGATAACGCAGGAACAATCCCAGTTTTTGGTAATAGCTCGACTTCAACTGTGGTTTATATACACAATAATACCAATAAAACAATAAGTGGTATTAGTTATAACGTAAC
>Ga0214919_10004447_pt1 | contig 20512 bp, 15 predicted proteins | sample LL1503_MetaG_FD_177994 | JGI IMG/M metagenome (GOLD analysis project Ga0214919, IMG submission 177994) | Freshwater microbial communities from Lake Lanier, Atlanta, Georgia, United States - LL-1503 | ecosystem: Environmental > Aquatic > Freshwater > Lake | place: USA: Georgia | collected... | reverse complement strand
TCAGCACGTTTGTGGCGACTGCAGCTTTTCGGCACTAAAGGGTGGGTTCATGTGCTTGATCATGAGAGACTAGAGTTAAGTATATTGGGGAAAAATTTTGAACAAAGAAATTTTGAACCTCTAGATGCTGAACGAATTGCTCTTGAGCACTTTGCTTTAGCAGTTGCGGGTAAGGCGTCTTTCCCGATTGAAATAGCCCAAGTACTAAATGGAATTGCAGCTTGCGAAGCTTTTATTGAATCTGTACAAAGTCAGAGCCGAATCATCACTATTTCATAAGGGTTTGCATTATGAAATTACCTATGAAATTTTTATTTCAAAATTTATTTGGTTTGAAATCTCAACCAGATCTTCCATCTACGCCTTCTTTAAAACCTCATTACGATGTAGCCATCATTGGGGGCGGTGGGCATGGCCTAGCAACGGCTTATTTTCTTGCCAAATATCACAAAGTAGGGCGAATAATAGTCATTGAACGCGATTACATTGGAGGAGGCAATACTGGGCGCAATACGCAAGTAGTTCGCGCTAATTACATTACGCCAGAGGCGATACGTTTTTATAATCGTTCCCTTGATATCTATCGCAATCTGAGTGAAGAGCTCGATTTCAATGTCATGTTCTCTGGGCGTGGCCAATTAACTCTGGCACAGACAGATTCAACAATGAGGGGATTTCGTTTGCGGGCCGAAGCCAATCGCCACCTTGGTGTTGAAAGTGTGGTGGTTGATCGTCAGACTATCCGCGAATTATGTCCAGCTCTCAGTTTAATGGATAAAAGTCATCAACCGGTTATTGGCGGGTTATGGCATTCCGTTGGAGGCATGGCTCGCCATGATGCAGTAGCTTGGGGTTTTGCAAGACAAGCGGCTCGTCTGGGTGTTGAAATTCATCAGCAAACTGCTGTTACTGATGTTGTTGTTCAAGCTGGACGAGTTAGGGGGCTTCAGACTTCTCGTGGACCAATTGAGGTTGGGTGCGTTGTCCAAGCTGTAGCTGGGGCAAGTTCTCTTTTGGCAAACATGGCTGGATTTCAACTTCCAATTGTTACTTATCCGCTACAAGCATTAGTGACTCAACCACTTAAACGGTTTTTAGACCCGTTGGTAAGTGCACCCGCGCACCATTGTTATGTATCTCAGAGCCCCAGAGGTGAGGTAATTATAGGTGGTGGGTCTGATCCATATCCAATGTATTCAACAAGAGTTACGCTTGAAATGAAAGAAACGCTATTGAGTAGTGCATTGGAGATGTTTCCGTGTCTGTCTGGGGCAAAAGTACTCAGGCAATGGGCGGGTATGACTGACATGACGCCTGATTACAGTCCTGTTATGGGTAAATCGCCGGTTGAAAATTACTATATAGATGCGGGATGGGGGACTTGGGGGTTTAAAGCAACTCCAGTTTGTGGGGAAACAATGGCGCATCTTGTGGCAACGAACGAGGAGCCTGAACTAATTCGTAGTTTTAGTTTGTCGCGCTTTAAGTCATTTAGACAAGTTAATGAAATGGGAGCGACTGCGGCTAGCCACTGAAGAATATGGAAAAAATATGAAATTAATGCTTTGTCCGCTAAACGGTTGGCGCGGAATAGAAGAATTTTCTTATGGAGGAGAGTGGCGTGAGTCTCCTAATCCGGATTATGTAGATGATGAGATGTGGAGTGCTCATGTTTTTTTACATGAGAATTTTCGCGGTCCAACGGCTGAGTGGTGGTGCCATTTACCTAGCGCTTACTGGTTTATTGCGATTCGAGATACTGCCTCAGGTGCAGTGATAGAAACATTTACTACTATTCAATGGATCAAACGTCTCGGTATTGATGTGGCTTCAAAAAATGGGCAGAACGAGAAATGAAAACAGTTTCTGTTAATACAAATCGCCTGCCCAGTAGTAAAAGGGAATGGATCAACCGTAATCTCCCGTTGAAATTTTACTTCGAGGGACGTCTAATCAATGGATTTTCTGGTGACACACTAGCTAGCGCATTAGTAGCGAATGGATATTGGATGATCTCACGTTCTTTCAAATACCACCGTCCTAGAGGCCCCGTCTCATTTGCAGGCAATGAGGCAAATACGTTAGTTCAAGTAGATGCTGAACCGAATGTGTTGGCAGATTTGAGATTCGTTAAAGGTGAAGAGTCAGTCATGCCTCAAAATATTTTTGGAACCCTTAAAAATGACCGAGCTGCATTTTTGAATTGGTTTTCAAGATTTCTTCCTGTTGGATTTTATTACCGTACATTTTTTGGTAGTGATGGTCACTGGGATAGATGGGAGCCTTTAATTAGAAAGTTATCTGGTCTTGGGCATGCTCGCGCTTTGAATTCTGACACCGTTCGATTTGACAAGCAGTATTTGCATTGTGACGTCGCTGTTATTGGGGCTGGGCCAGCCGGTTTGGCTGCAGCTAATGCCGCAGCTCAAAATGGTAACGAGGTGTTTTTGTTTGAACGTATGCCTTTAATAGGTGGGTCATTGCATTACGAGCGTTTTGATATTGACCCAGTTCTTAATGAAAAATTACGTGATGAATGGATTAACAAATTAGAGCCCGATAAAAGGGTCAGTGTTTTTACGTCAGCCAATGTAACGGGTATTTTTGAAGACAAACTGCTCTCAGTAGTTGCAGGAAATCGACTTCTTAAAGTAAGAGCATCTAAGATTATTTTGGCAAATGGAGGTATTGATCAATTTCCCGTTTTTCCAAATAATGATTTGCCAGGAATTGCACTATGTTCAGGTCTTTTACGATTGATCAAAAATTTTAGAGTCAGTCCTGGGAAACAAGCTGTTGTGATAACTACGGATGATGCAGGGTATAAATGTGCAATTGAATTAATTGATTCTGGAATGCATGTCGCCGCACTAATTGATTTGCGTGCCACTGTAGCAGGTCCAATTGAATATTTGAATAAATTACTGACATTAGGCGTAGATGTTATTTCAGGAGTTAAAGATATCAAGGGAGTACCTGATCGCCATGGGCGAAGTGTAGCTGGCGTGTCACTTCAAACGATAAGTGGTCGTCAACACCTCTTTTCTTGTGATGTAGTTGCAATGTCGGCTGGAGTTGTACCTGCTTATACGTTAGCTGCTCAAGCAGGATTAGACGTTCAATTTCAAGGTGGTGGGGACGGATTTATATTGAATCCAATTGGAAAAAAAGATGTTTTGGCTGTGGGCATTGTCGCTGCGCGACATGAAATAGCTTCACTTGTTCAGCATGCAAAGGACACCGCATATCAAATCAATTCGCAATTATTAATAAATAATGAAAATTTGTCCCCTCAAACTTCAGTTCAAATTAAATTTAATCAGATTGTAAAAAATAAACCTGAAGTATGGCCGATTTATGAAGGTATGGAAGGTAAAGCTTTTGTTGATCTTGACGAGGACTTGCAGCCTAGTGACTTACGCGAAACAGTTCGTTTGGGTTTTGATAATATTCAGTTACTAAAACGTTTTTCGACTGCTGGAATGGGACCTTCTCAAGGACGTCATTCGGCTCTAGCAACTTTACTAATCTTAGGACGAGCAACTGGTAAAGATTATGCGGGTTTAGGTATTGCAACGCCACGACCCCCTGCAGGAGAAGAATCATTAGCTCATATAGCAGGTCGGAATATCAATCCAATCAGGCTCACTCCTTTAAACGAGCAGCATTTAAGGCGAGGTGCAGAGATGATGCCGGTTGGCTCATGGTTACGACCAGCTTATTTTGGTCCCAAAGAGCAACGTGAAATTTGCATTAAACAAGAAGTTCAAGCAGTTAGGCAAAATGTTGGAGTTTTTGATGTTGGAACACTCGGCGGAATACTGCTTCGAGGTCCTGATGCTGCAATTTTTCTTGAGCGTATGTATACGGGACGCTTTATTAATATGAAGCAGGGCATGGTCCGGTACGCTCTTATGACTGATGATGCGGGTACCATTTTTGACGATGGTGTTGTAGGTTTATTGCAAGATCAAGAGTTTTACTTAACTACCACTACTAGCCATGCAGATTTTATTTATAGAAAAATGCTTTATTGGAATGCTCAGTGGCAATTAAGTCTTGATGTAACAAATGTAACTTCTTCCCTTTGTGGAATAAATTTAGCAGGACCTAAAAGTCGATCTGTTTTACAACTTTTATGTCCTGAGGCAGAGTTGACAAATGAGCAGTTTGGTTATATGAAATGCCGAACTCTGAAGCTCGATGGAGTTGAGTTTCATGCTATGCGTGTTGGTTTTTTAGGTGAATTAAGTTATGAATTGCATATTCCGACATCCCGCGCCTCAAGTTTTTATGAGGCTCTCATGAATGTAGGTGTTTCTCTCCCGATTGTTCCAATAGGTGTGGAGGCGCAAAGATTGTTACGGCTTGAGAAAGGACATGTCATTGTTGGTCAAGATACAGATGGAATAACAATTCCTTCTGAGTGTGGCATGCAATGGGCAGTTGCAGATAAGCCTTTTTTTATCGGTAAACGTGCTTTATATGCTGAGACTAGAAGTTTGTCAAAGCGTAGCCTTGTTTGCTGGCAACTACCAGTAGGCGAGGAAGCCCAATTGAAGGAGGGCCTTCTAGTATTAAATGACGAAGGTGAAATTACAGGATACGTGACATCACTTGGAATCTCTGCAACATTGGGTAGAACAATAGGCATGGCCTATGCATCTAGCAATATGTCAGTTCCAGGATCTTGGATTGCAATTAAAAATGAAAATGGAAGTTTGATTAAAGCTGAGGTTGTTAAGCCACCTTTTTACGATCCTCTAGGAGACAAGCAAAAAATATGAAAATCGATAAAAATCATCTAAAGATCCTTCGAGTTTCAAATTTACGTGAACTTTGGCCGTTACAAGGTTTGCAAACACATCTGGTAGGTTCTGTTGAATTTTCAAAAGGTGGACTACTTTCTGACTCTTTAACTATATTTGATTTGTCGACTTTCGATCGTATAGGCCTCAAAGGTGTTGAGAGTCAAAGTTGGTTGAGAACCCTAGAAATTGATTTGCCTCAAACACATAATCAGCTTCTTTGTTCCCCTGAAGGTCGTTTGGTGGTCCGATATAGCCCGTCAGAGTTCATGCTATCTGATATATCTAATGTTGGTTCTTATTGGGTTGAAGAAATACGAACAAAAACAAAAATCCAAAAACCTGTCAACTGTTATCAAGTCCCGCGTTCTGATGGACAAGCTGCATTTGGTTTGGTTGGAAGTAAGGTATTGGACTGCCTATCGCATTTGACCCCTGCGGATCTTCGTTTCAAATCCTTTCAGGTTGGTTCTGTATTGCAGACTCTTTGTGCAGGTATTAGTGCACAAATACTTTTTCTAAAAAAAGTGGAAGTTAAAAATTATGTGATCGTTCTTTGTGATGTTAGTTACGCGCATTACTTTTGGTCGTGCCTTTCTGATGCTGGTTCTGATTATTCAATGCAAGTGTCAGGACAAGATCAATGGGTTACTAGCTTTCAGTCAACTTAAAGTTTAAGATTGGAATTGCGAGATATGTTTACACCTATTCAGCAGGCTCATTTTAATGACTGGGCTAATCGTAGGATTTACTCTTGTTGTGAGAAATTATCAGAGGAGCAACTTGAATTAAATCGCAACGCTTTTTTCAATTCAATTGCAGGAACACTAAACCATTTGCTATTGGTTGATATCCTTTACATGGATCGATTAAAAGGGCAGCCTAGTAGATTTAAGAAACTTAATGAACGTGTAGGACACTCTTTTAAAGAGATTAAAACATTACAAGTAACCCAAGATGCTGAATATGTAAATTATTTTTCAAACTTCGAAATAGATAATTTGGAAAAAGAAGTTTGTTTTAAAACTCTTCTTGCAAATTCTGAACTCTGGCGAGTTCCAATGAGAATTTATCTCGCGAATTTGTTTCAACATCAGGTGCATCATCGTGGACAAATTCATAATCTACTTTCTCAAGCAAATTTAGATCCTCCTCCGATAGGGTTTGTTGAATTTGCCATTGAACATCAGCTTATTCCTTCTCCAATAATTTCCTAAGGCTATGAAAAATAACAGGCACAAGGTGATCGTCATAGGGGCAGGACAAGCTGGTTTAGCTTGTAGCCATGAATTGACCCGTCATCGTATTGAACATGTTGTGCTGGAAAGAGGTCGTATTGCCGAATCTTGGCGGAGCAAAAGATGGGATTCTTTTACATTGGTCACACCTAACTGGATGACTCAATTGCCTGGATGGAAATACCTTGGTGATGAACCGGAAGGATTTATGCCCCGGATAGAGTTAATTGAATTACTGGAGACTTATGCAAAAAGTTTTGATTCCCCAATAAGAGAAGGTGTTGAAGTTCTTGAGATTACGAAAGACGAGTCAGGATTCGTATTAAAGACTTCTAATGGGATTCAATATTGCAATTACGTTGTTATAGCCACTGCTACTTATCAAAAGCCAAGAATCCCTTCAATAGCTTCTAATTTTCCAACAGATATTAATCAAATTCATGCTTCTGATTACCGAAATAGTAATGCGCTTCCGCTAGGGGCTACTATGGTTGTTGGGTCTGGGCAGTCTGGTTGTCAGATCGCAGAAGAAGTCATGAAGTCTGGTAGAAAAGTTTATCTAGCAACTGGATTGGCCGGCCGTTTACCTAGGCGCTATAGAGGTAAAGACGGAATCGCTTGGCAAAATATTTTGGGTTACCTCGACAGGACACCTGAAATGTTGCAATCACCTGCGATGCGTTTTAGGGGAGATCCTCACCTAACAGGTCAAGACGGTGGTAGAACCTTGAGTCTTCATCGGTTCCTAGAGCAAGGTATGACACTAGTTGGGCGTCTAAAAGAAATAAGAGGACGAGAGTTATTATTTTCGGATGATTTGACTGAGAATATCAGTTTTGCAGATAAATATGAGGTGAAATTTTGCGCTGAAGTTGATGCTTATATCGATCGAAATAAATTAATGGTTCCGCTGCCCGATCTTTTAAATAGCGATCTTGGGGGGTCGAGTCAAGTATCAACACCAGTTCACATCGGTAAAATTAATTTAGATGAATCTCAAATAAGAACGGTAATCTGGGCAACAGGTTTTGATTTTGACTTCAATTGGGTCAAGATGCAATGTCTTGATTCCCAAGGCTACCCGTTGCAAAAAAGAGGTGTTACTAATGTGCCAGGACTGTATTTCTTAGGTCTAAACTGGCTATACAAGCGTAAGTCAGGTATTTTATTTGGTATCACTGAAGATGCCGAATATATAGGGCAACATATTGCTGAAAATATTCAGATAGTCCCTGATGGAGCTTCATCGTGACAGTTATAAAAAAAGAAGAAAAGACAAAAAAAAAGATCATGTCGGGCATTTGTGTTGCCCCTACTTTACTAGGTCGAGGAAATGCTGTTGCTCATATTTACAGTATTTTGCGGGATGAGATATTAAGTTTGAGACTTATGCCTGGCACCTACTTAGATGAAAGCTCTCTCGTAAACCGTTTTGGGTTGTCTCGCACACCTATAAGGCAGGCCCTTGAAAGGCTTGCTGGTGATGGTTTAGTGTTACTCACGCCCAATCGTCGTGTTCAGGTTTCACATTTAAATTTGAGTGATTTGCCACAGTTTGTAGAGATGCTAGATTTGTTGCAAAGAGCATCTTTTCGTTTAGCAGCGCTTAGACGCACTAATGCCGACCTTAAGCAGATTGAGAAGACACATGAAATTTTTGAAAAAGCCTCTATTCATGAAAATCCTGTGGTTCTTATCCAGTTAAATCGAAACTTTCATGCCGCTATTGTTCAGGCAAGTAATAATCGATATCTTTCAGATGGCTACATGCGATTGCTTGACGAAGGTATGCGTATGCTGATCGTGCCTTTTGGATACGATTCTGAAAATGGAGGAAGTGCTAAGGAGCATGCTGGTCGTGTTGACTCAGAGCATTTGGAAATTGTGAAGGCTATACGTGACAAGAATCCAGATCAAGCTGAGGATCTTGGTAGATCGCATGCAGAATTATTCCGCTCTCGACTACTTGAGTATCTTGGACAAAATATTTTAACAAGAGTATCAATTAGTGAAAATTAAATCGAATATTGATTTTTATTTAAGTGTTCAAATTATTCTTTATACCTATAAAAATAATTTCCCTAATGCACTTTTTTAATAAATATCTAAACCTGAGACTTATAAAATGATACGTATTGCATCAGATGTTGGTGGAACTTTTACAGATAACGTCGCTTACGACTCTTCTACTCGGTTGATGAGTGTGTCTAAAGTTTCAACAACTCCAATTAATCGTGCATTGGGGACAGTTGATGGGTTGCGAAGAGTTTTAGAAAAATTAAATCGTACGGGTAAAGATGTTGTGTTTGTTGGCCATGGTATGACAACCGCAACTAACGCTGTTATTCAGCGTAACGGGGCATTGACAGCATTTCTCACAAACGAAGGATTTAGAGATATGCTTTTAATTGGAAGGCAAAATCGGCCGAGTCTTTTCGATTTAACTGTCGTTCGAAATGAGCAAATTGTTCCACGAGAGCTGTGCTTTTCTGTGCCCGGCCGAATGGACTATCTTGGGCGTGAAGTAACTCCTTTGGATGAAACTGCTCTTAAAAAAATTGGACAGGTTTTAAAAGAAAAGAAGGTAGAAGCTGTTGCGATTACTTTCTTACATTCTTATGCTAACCCCATGCACGAAAAACGTGCAGCACAAATCCTTGCTAAAGAGTTTCCAGGATTAGTTATTTGTTTGTCGACAGATGTACTTTCAGAGTTTCGCGAATTTGAACGCGCAAGTGTTACTGTACTTAATGCATTTCTAATCCCGATAATGCAAAAATATCTTTCTTCACTCGTAGACTTTCTTGAGGCTCCAGAAGGTTTGAATTTACACCCTCAAACACCTGTCATGGTGATGGAAGCATCGGGTGGAGTCATGACAGTGGGATCTGCCAGAGATAAGCCTATTCATACAGTTTTGTCTGGCCCTGCTGGCGGTGTTGTAGCGAGTAATTTCATAGCTTCATCTTGTGATGTGTTGGATGTAATCACTATGGACATAGGTGGAACAAGTACCGATATCAGTTTGATGCGTAACAATCAGCCTTCTATCACCAGGGATGCTCGAATTGAATCTCTTCCTATTCGCTTGCCGGTGCTGGATATCAATGCAATTGGTGCCGGCGGCGGATCTATTGCATGGATTGATGATGGTGGAGCTTTGAGAGTAGGGCCGCAAAGTGCTGAGGCTATACCAGGGCCTGCATGTTATGGTCGAGGAGGGCAAGAGCCTACTGTCTCAGATGCTAATCTTGCACTGGGACGATTTGGTGCTGACGCAAGGCTCGGGGGGGAACTTACTCTCGATCTTGAAGCTGCTCTTTCCGCAATCAAAATAAAAATTGCAATACCATTAGGAATTGATGTAATTGATGCGGCGGCTGGTATCTTGCGAGTTGCTCACGCAAATATCGTACGTGGAATTCGGGTGGTTTCAGTGGAAAGAGGGCATGATCCACGGGACTTCACCTTGATGCCTTTTGGTGGAGCTGGACCAATGCACGGTTCACCCGTCGCCCGAGAATTAGGTCTAACTAGGATCTTGATCACACCGAATCCAGGTATTCTTTGCGCTTTTGGTTTGTTGGTTTCTGATATTCGACACGATCGAATAGAGACTCATATAAGACCGATAGCAGATTTTTCTTATGCTGAGGCAAAGACCATCTTGGAGCGATTAAAAAAAACAGCTCAGGAGTTACTAGATCGTGATGAAGTTCCTATTGATAAGCGTGTTATCAAACTTCATGCACACATCCGGTACGTAGGTCAGAGCTATGAATTAGCAGTTGAAATTGGAGATGGAAAAGAAAATGCGTGGATTGATATTGTGCAATCTTTCCATCAAACTCATAAGCAACGATTCGGACATGCCGATCCTAAAGCAAGGCTAGAAATTGTGTCGCTTTCGGTAACCGGTATAGGTAAGGTGGATCCACCAGTTCTTCCTGAATTGCCCAAAGGCACAGGTTCACTAACGAACGCATTAATTGGTAATAGAGAAGTGTACTTTGAAAGAAACTCTATGAGTAACTTTGGTAAATGGCATTTAACTTCGATCTATGAGCGGGTAAAACTACTCGCTGGTGATGAAGTTATTGGTCCAGCAGTCGTAGTTGAAGAATCGTCTACGACTGTTTTGTATCCAAATGATAGTGCGGTTGTTCAGAACAATGGAAGCTTGCTAATTACGGTGGGGGACGCGACATGAGAAAAACTAAGATGGATGCGGCAGCACTTGAAGTCTTGAGAAACGCATTGGACGCAACAGCTGAAGAAATGGGTGCAGTTTTGAGGCGTACTTCATTTTCACCCAATATCAAAGAGCGAATGGATGCATCATGTGCGATTTTTGATAAGCAAGCTCAACTGGTCGCTCAAGCTGAACATGTTCCTGTGCATATGGGTTCAATGCTAAACGCTCTTGGGCCTACTTTGAAATCAATTGCACCGCTTGCTGAGGGTGATGTTTTGATCGTAAACGATCCATTTATTGCAGGCGCTCATTTGCCCGATATTCTGCTTGTAAGTTCAGTATTTTTCCGAGAAATTCACGTTGGGTATGTCGCTACACGAGCGCATCACTCAGATATTGGAGGAATGGAGCCAGGTTCAATGCCAGGTAATTCACGGGAAATTTTCCAAGAGGGATTAATCATACCGCCAGTCTTACTATATCGAGCAGGGATATTGCAGTCGGACATGGAAAAAATTATTCTATCTAACGTGCGTACACCAGATGAAAGACGTGGCGACTTGAATGCGCAGTTAGCTAGTCTTAAAATTGGTGAACGTAGGCTTGTTGAATTATGTGAAAAGTATGGCCGCCATATGTTGCTTGAAGGTTTCACTGAATTGCTTGATTATGCGGAACGTCGAATGCGTCATCAAATTGAACAGTTTAAGCCAGGCGTGTATCGCGCAACTGACGTGTTGGATAACGACGGCATTTCAAGTGAGCCGGTTCGCATATCAGTTACGTTGACGGTTCAGTCGGGTCAACTCTTAATTGATTTTGAAGGAACAGAAAAACAAAGACCGGGTAATATTAATGCCGTTGCACCAATGACTCATTCAGCTGTTTTTTTCGCCCTTAAACTTGCTACTGATTCAACCATACCAGCTAACTCAGGAACCTTTCGCCCAATAGAAATCCGTATTCCAAAAGGCTCTGTGCTAAATGCGCAAAGTCCTTCTGCTGTTTGCGCTGGCAATACTGAAATGACACAACGAGTGTCAGATGTGGTTCTGAAAGCGTTAGCTGATTTTTTGCCAGAACGTGTTCCAGCGGCTAGTCAAGGAACAATGAATTTGATTGGTATTGGTGGACGAGATCCGCGTTCAGGACAACCTTATACCTACGTTGAAACGATCGGTGGTGGTCAAGGGGGCCGCCCAATGGGCGCAGGTCAAGATGGCATTCAATGCAATATGACTAACACGATGAATACCCCTGTTGAGGCTCTAGAGATTGCTTACCCACTTCGAGTTGAGCGTTACGAATTAAGAGACAACTCGGGGGGTGAAGGTTTACATCAAGGTGGTTCTGGGCTAATTCGCTCAATACGGGTTTTAGATCATGAGGCGCGAATATCACTAATTTCAGACCGCCGACTATTTAGCCCTTATGGTATCGGCGGGGGGGCAGAAGGATTGGTTGGTCGAAATTATTATGTTAGTGCTTCAGGAGTCATAACTGAGCTACCAGGAAAAATCACAATATCACTCTCTAACGAAGAGACTGTTGTAGTTGAAACTCCTGGCGGTGGTGGCTGGGGAAAGAAAAACCTTTAAGAAGTTGCTGTTGCAATTGCATCTTGCATTATTGAAACTGGGGTGATATTGGCGGTCGTAGTACTCTGGATACCCCTAGGGCTTAAGGAAGCTGAAGACTTTGTTGTGCTGAGCATACAAGCATGATCGAACTGATATGGCCTTGGCCGGATTCATGCCAAAGCTGCGAATGACCATGATTGCTAATGTTTCTAACTCTCAAACCTTTGTTTTGAAGGGAAGATCACCGCCTAATTGGTATACCAAAAAAACCTAGGAAAACTAAATATGAAAATTGGAATTATTGGAGCAGGTGCAATTGGGTTAACACTAGCAAGCGTTGCAGTTCGTTGTCATCATGAAGTCATGATCTCTAATTCAAGGGGAAAAGAGACCTTGTTTGATGCGGCTAAATCGGCAAAATGCGAGGCTGGCGATATAGTTGAAGCCGCCGATTTTTCGGACATATTAATTCTTGCAATTCCTTTTAAGGCAATTTGGCAGTTAGATCCAAAATTGTTCTCTGGAAAAATTGTTTTAGATGCTAATAACTACTATCCTGAAAGAGACGGGGCAATACTTGCTTTAGATCGATTAGAGACTACTACCAGCAGTATGCTGCAGACATATTTAGGTAAGACGTCGAAGGTTGTGAAGTCCTTTAATGCAATTATGCAGCGTGACATAGAAAGTGATGCGCGACCCTTTGGCGCATCGCATCGTAGAGCGCTCCCAATTGCATCCAATTATTCGGACGCTAAAAAAATCGTTGCTGAACTCATTAATCAATTTGGATTTGATCCTCTAGACGCGGGAACCTTGGATGAAAGTTGGCGATTTGAACGCGCAATGCCTGCATACTGCATTGCACTCGATTCCGCCAAGCTTACAGATGCGCTGGCATTAGCAAAACGTGGTGTTGAACTCCCTCACGGGTCTTGGAGAAAAAGCCGTCGTTTTGTTGATGTATAGATTTAATTAACAGAAAACAGTCGATTTACGAAACCCTTGTTTTATAAGGCTTATAGCAGTATTTTTAATTATGTGTAACAAACTGTGTAATTGAGGCAATTTTTACTCTGGACGCTTGCCATGGTCTGGACGGTGGTTTGCCCTGGACGGTCGGGCGACTCTGGACACCCCTGGGGCGTCCAGATTCTGGACGCTTGCTGCACTCTGGACGTTTAGGGATTGCACAGAACCTGGACCATCCATAGTTGAGGTGATAGATTGAATCTGGCCCATGAAGGGCCATTATTGATTACTGGTTTCCCATTTAATGAGTTAAGGTAACACTGTGGGCCCTGTCGTGCAAGTGGTCAAAGAGATTTGATGAGGTTCAATTGCCTGTAGATATTTGAGTGACTTTCAAGGATAAGTAATCCAATGGCTATCGTCAGATGCTGGTCTATCTTAAAAAATCGATCAAAAAAGGTGATAAGTTACCCACATCACTCGCAACAGGTTTTATAAAGTTAAAGTCAATTAAGTTCTAAAGAAAGATTGAAATGAAAACGTTGCTGCAACTCTTGATATCTCTGTCCGTATTCATTACACAAGTCAATGCTGCATTCCCGGAAAAACCGATTCGAATCATTGTTCCCTATGCGGTAGGCGGTGGGGCTGACTCTGCGGCGCGATTGATTGCCTTGAAAATGAGTGAATATTTTGGTAAAGCCGTCATCGTAGACAATCGTCCTGGCGCTAATGCTGTCATTGGAACTCTGGCCATCGCTAGGGCTGAGGCAGACGGGCACACAATCGGGATGGTGATCAGTGCTCATGCGATTAATCCTTTCGTCATCAAAAACCTGCCATATGATCCGGTGAAAGATTTTGAATCTGTTGCATATGTTGCACGAATGCCCGGTGTGCTGTTGGTCCATCCCTCAGTACCAGCTGAAACTTTGCCAGAGTTGGTGGCACTTGTAAAAAAACAGCCAACAGAATTCTTCTATGCTGTCCCGGGTGGATTGACAAATGGACATGTTTCGATGGAGTTGTTAAAGAGAGTTGCATCGATCAACGTGACGCCCGTCACCTTCAAGGGTGGTGCGCCAGCTGCGATGGAAGTAGTTTCTGGCCGGGTGCATATGTTGATCAGCGCCCCGCCAGCAAGCATGACCTTTGTTCAATCTGGCAAACTCAAGGCTATAGCCACCACCGGAGCCAATCGACTTAAGCAGCTTGAAAAAGTACCTACTTTTAAGGAGGCTGGTTATTCAGATTTTGAAACCTATGAGTGGTTTGGGATAATCGCTCCTGCGAATACGCCGAAATACATAATTGATCGACTGAATGATGCGATCTCACTGGCATTGAAAGACCCCTCAATTGCCTCACGCTTGTCGGGCATGGGGTTGGAGGTGGTCAACGGTGGACCAAAAGATTTGAAAGCCATGCTCGAAACAGAATTGGCAAAAATGAAAACATTGACTCAAACCGTGAAGTTTGAAAGTGATTAATGCCATGACCTCTAAAAATATTGCAATTGTTGGTGCTGGTGCGATCGGAGCAAGCGTGGCAGCAGACTTAGTTCGTGCTGGGCAAGACCTAACGCTCGTCGACCAATGGACAGATCATGTCCAGATGATTAATAAATGTGGCTTAAAGGTATCGGTTGATGGTCAGAAGTTCACCGTCAAGGTCGCCGCACTGCATCCGTCTGACTTAACTGGCGGGGCACACCAATTTGACATCGCAATCATTGCAGTGAAAGCGTACGATACGAGATGGACGACTGAGCTGATCTTGCCTCATCTGAAACCCGGTGGTTACGTGGTTGGAATGCAAAACGCATTGTGTGATGAAGATATCGCTCGTTCAATAGATTCAGCACGCATTGTTAGCAACGTCATAGAGCTTTCGGCAGAAGTATTCTGTCCTGGCGAAGTGGTTAGAAACACCTCTCATGTAAAAACATGGTTCGGTGTCGGGATCGACAAAGCTGCGGTCGATTCTTGCTCTGGTGAGCGTGTAGAAGAGGTGGCTTCGCTGTTAAAAAACGTTGGAAGGGTCGCGATTCTCGACGATATAACTGCTGCTAAATGGACTAAGCTCATCTCAAATTCCATGATGCTAGGGCCGCTAGGCATCACTGGATTAAGGCTTGGAGAAGCTCTAGGTATAAACGGATTGCACAAATTTCTTGTCGCGGTCGGATCTGAAGCCATTGCCGTAGCGGCAGCGAGTGGCTTTTCGGTGCAGCCCGTGTTTGGACTATCGCACGAAGAGCTGCAAGGAACTCCTGCGAAGATATCTCGCACGCTTGTTGATACGCTAGTAAAGCACATAGGCCCCAACGCCATGGTCGCTCCTGCACAGGACTATAAAAAGGGGCGACAAACAGAAGTTGCAGCAATTAATGGTCTTATTGCGCTCAGTGGTGCGCATTTCGGCATCCCCACTCCAGCCAACAAAGCAATTGTTGATTTAGATCTGCGAATCCGTAGCGGAGAATTATCCCCTGCTGCTGAAAATGTAGGGCTTGCTGCACGGATGGCTGGAGTCTGATCTCAAATTTCAGCAGATCCCTCTTGTGATTTCAAATGATGAGGTGATAAGCATTTCGAAATGTTAGCTCTTGGATCGTGCTACTAGGGTTTTCGCGATTGATCACGGGAAGGGCATTACTCACAATCCATTAGCATTTATGCATTTGGAGCATTCAATTGAAATTGTCAATTTTCCATCAAACACTTCTTACCATCGGTCCGATTTTGGCTTTCTCAACAGCGCCGGCATTTGCTCAGCAATCTGAGGCTGATCGGCCGATCAGCGTGGTCAGCCCTTTTTCAGCAGGAACGGGTTCAGACCTCACGGCACGTGCCTTTTCGCAGTCCTTGGCTCAAGTTCTAAAGCGAAATGTGATCGTGACGAACCGTGACGGTGCCTCTGGGGTAATAGGCGTGCAGTTCATGCTACAGGCTCCTGCCGATGGTTATACCTTGGTCATGGGCCCAATGACGCCAGTGGCTATACAGCCGCACTTGGTCAAAGGCCTGAACATAACGCCAGCCAGCGTTGATCCAGTTTGTAACGTTGCGGAAAATATTCTGAGCATTGTGGTTCGTGCGGACAGTCCAGCCAAGAATCTTCAAGATTTAGTGGCTTTAGCTAAAGCAGGTTCATTGAATTTTGGTACACCTGGCCAAAATTCCGCACCCCACATGGGCATAGAGCGCATTCGTATGGCCGTAGGAGGTAACTGGGTCCACATTCCATTTCGTGGTGATCCGCCTGTTTTCCAGGAATTGTTGGGAGGCCGACTCGATTTTGCAGCGACTGCCGTGATCTCTGCGTCCGCTCACATTAAAGCCGGCACTCTGCGCATGATTGCTGTGCAGTCTAGTCGTCGCCATCCAGAGTATCCCAATGTGCCGACCATTCGCGAGCAAGGCATTGATGTCGCTCAGATTTCCTACACATCACTCTATGCGCCTGCACACACACCGAGTGCTGTCCTGCAGCGGTTGGAAACAGCATGCAAAGACACAACTGAAAGTGCGAGCTTCCGATCAGCTGCGGCTTCAGCTGGCATCTTAATTGAGTACAAGAGCAGCAAGGATTTTCGAAAAATCCTGGAGGATGAGTACGAAATCTCTGGGCGGGTTATTCGTGCGCTTGGAATCAAGCCAATTTAAAAGAATTAATTAGGGGTTGAGCTGTTTACTTTTCAATTCTCAAAAGCTGCAAAACGATGAAGCAATCACCTGCGTTAGATTATCTGGGCAAGTTCAAGGCATTGGCAATGTTATTCTTTTGAATCATGGCAGACCCCCCAATGATGGGCATCAATAATGCTTCACGCACATATCGCTCCATATCCAAACCTTTTACGTAACCATAGGCCCCCATAATACTTTGACAGGTAAGAACAATACTTTTAGCCGTATCGCAGATGAACAACTTGGCCATCGATGTTTCTGCACGGCAAGTTATTCTTTTGTCTGAGAGCCATGCTGCTTGCGCCATGACTAAACGGCATGCATGAAGTTGGGTTTGTACTTCTGCCAATGCGTGACGTATCGATTGAATACTGCTTATTGCTGTTCCGAATTGATGACGTTGCTGGCTATATAACCAGGCGTCTTCAACCGCTGCTTCTGCCACACCCAGCGCAAGTGCTGCTACTTCAAGCTTCTCTGTGTCCAAACCTGGGCCGACAAGAAAGCGCCAGCCTTCATTCCAGCCATTTTGTTCACCCATAACATTCTTAAAAGGGACCTCTACACAATCAAAGGTCACGTCTGTGGTTGCTGCACCTTTCATGCCCATGGCATCGATTCGTGTGATGGTCACGCCAGGGGTTTTAGGTGGAACCATGATGAAAGATAAATTTTTACGGGCAGGTGCAGTTTTGTCAGATTTTGCAAGCACATAAATATAGTCCGCAATGTCCGCCCCTGAGCAAAATCGCTTAGCACCATTGATCACTACAACATCACCTTTTCTCTCAGCAGTTGTTTTTACATTCGCAAGGTCGGCCCCGATATCAGGTTCTGTCCACCCATAAGCGAATAACAAATTGCCTGATGCAACCAGAGGCAGCAAGGATTTTTTTTGTTCCTCACTTGCACACTCTAAAATATTCATACCTGCGTAACACGCAGCCATGATGTAGGGAACCGCAATGGCACAACTGCGTTTTGCTAGCTCTTCAATGGTGACCATGCACGACATGATGTCTCTTCCATAGCCTCCGTATTCTTCTGGGATGGTTATTCCCATCACTCCGAGCTGGGCTAACTTATCAAAAACATCGCGCGGAAAATGATCGTCTTTATCCCATTTTTGGGCTAATTCTCGCGGCATTTCTTGCTCAACGAAGCGACGCAGAGTCGATCGGAGCATGATCATGGACTCAGGTTCGGCAAAGTTGAGTGGTGTGGTTGAAGTCACAATTGATGCCTTTACTGTTAAAAAATTATAAGCATTTATGAAAAGAAAATAAATCACTTTTGACTCTTCAGTCATTTTTTGAGACATTTGCTACGCTTTGTAGGGGCTACTGAGCTTGATTGACTGGAGCCATGGAAAACCCTGTGGTGTGTAATTCTACAATGCAAGATGACCAATTGGTCACTAAAATTAAGTATGTAATGCGACTAGCCGAGTTGTTATTTGCCGTACAAGAAAAGATGTCCCTTGATACTAGCGTTTGCGGTTTTTTTATGGAGTCTGTGATGCATGTCAAATTGAATTCTGGAAAAGACGTGGTGAACTCATTCAATGAGGCTGGGCGCATTGAATCGACACAAGATATCAGTGGCTGGAAAATTCGGCTTGGCCCCCAAACCATTGAGCAATACACGAAATCCGGCGAGTGGCCTGGCCTCACAATTTGGGATGCTGCGTTGCAATTTTTGGAATCAGCGCCAAACCAAGTGGTGGTTGTAGATGCCTCTCAAAAGTACAAAGTACACCAGTTGGTTGAGGCTGCACGCGCACTTTCAGCCGGGCTGCATGAAGCGGGTCTCAGGCCTGGTGATGTGATCAGCTTTCAGTTGCCGAACTGGTGGGAAACTGTTGTGATTAACTTGGCCGCATGCGCATCTGGCTTGGTTTGCAATCCGATAGTGCCCATTTACCGTGAAGGGGAGGTGCGTTACATCCTGCACGATGCGCGAACCAGGGCATTCTTTGTGACCCCTTCATTTCGTGGGTTTGATTACGCTGCAATGGCATCACAGTTACGCAGCGAGCTACCAGCGCTTAACCATGTCATTTTCGTTCGCGGATCAAGTCATTCAGGGGTGTTGACCTTTGATGCCTTGTTAGACAAAGGGAGAGGGCATCTATGGAATCCGCCTACGCTAAATCCAAACGCAGTCAAACTTGTCCTTTACACATCAGGCACAACAGGCAGTCCAAAGGGTGTTTTGCATACGCATAACACCTTGATGTCTGAGATCAACGCAGTGATCAGATGCTGGGAGGTGAGCTCCAAAGATGTTGTCATCATGCCTTCACCGGTGACGCATGTGACTGGGTATCTGTATGGGCTTGAGATGCCTTTTGTGGTGCAGTGTTCGGTAGTTCTCATGGAGCGATGGGAGGCGGTACTTGCTGCGAATCTAATTGATTTGCATGGTGCAACTTTGACTGTTGGGGCTACGCCTTTTTTGACTGAATTGACGCAACAGGCGATGAAATGCGGGGGGTTGCCAAGCATGCGCGTGTTTGCAAGCGGTGGTGCACCCGTTCCCCCTGAAATAGTGCGTAAAGCCCGCAATGCGATGGTCAACTGCGCAGTATTTCGGGTCTACGGCAGCAGTGAGGCTCCCACAGTGACACTGGGCCTGTCTCCGAATGACGCTGCTGATTTTGGTGCGACCACGGATGGCAGGATCGTCAATAATTTTGTGCGACTCTGTGATCCTGCTGGCACAGCCGAGGTTCCAGCAGGTCAGGAGGGAGAGGTCACGGTCCAAGGACCAGAGGTGATGTTAGGTTACACAAATTGGGAGCAAACCGAAGAGGCTTTCGATCAGGATGGCTTTTTCCGTACAGGTGACTTGGCTGTCATCAGCCATGGTGATTTTTTGATAATTAGCGGACGCAAAAAAGATCTCATTATTCGCGGCGGTGAAAATATCAGCGCTAAGGAAATTGAGGATGTTCTGCACGCGAATGCGTCAATAGGTGAAGTTGCGGTGGTGGCCATGCCTCACTCACGATTGGGTGAGGGTGTCTGTGCGTTTGTGGTGGCGGCACAAGGGGCAGTCGTCACCTTGGGATCCATAGCCGCAATACTGGATGCGGCAGGTCTGGCTCGCCAGAAGTACCCTGAACGCCTTGAGGTCGTGCTCGATTTGCCACGTACCGCGTCTGGGAAAGTGCAAAAAAACTTACTTCGAGATCGAATTGCCTTGATGATGAAAGAAGAGGGTATTTTGAACAACGACATCAAATCTTCTTCTTCAATCCCGAGCGAGAAAAAATGAAACCCAAAAAAGCACTTGCGCAGAGTGATCGATTGATTATTCTTTACAAGACAATGTTCCTGATTCGTCACGTCGAGTTGACATTGGCTCGCATTTTTGCGGATGGCGAGGTCCCCGGCTTTATCCACTTGTGTATTGGACAAGAGGCGGTCGCTGCTGGCGTGACCTCAGCAATGCGACAGGGTGACACCTTGGCCACAACCCACCGCGGGCATGGACACGTTCTTGCGCGTGGCCTTGATTTGGATGGATTTTTCAAGGAAATCATGGGGCGTGCTGGTGGCATTTGTCAGGGCAGGGGTGGTTCCATGCATATCGCCGATATGCGGTTGGGAATCATTGGCGCGAACGGTATTGTTGGAGCAGGCATTCCCATTTCTGTGGGCAGTGCATTGGCTATGAAGCTGAGAAAAACCGGAAGCATTGCTGTGGCGATGTTTGGGGATGGCGCGATGGCTGAGGGGGTTTTTCATGAAAGTCTCAATCTCGCTGCGCTGTTAAAGCTCCCTATACTTTTTGTCTGCGAGAACAATGGTTGGTCTGAATTTTCACGGACTGAAAAACAATTTTCTGGCAAGCTTAACAAGATGGCCGAAGCCTTTGGAATTGGACATGGCATGGTCGATGGAAACAATGTTCTGAGCGTTGCAAATGCTGCTTCTAATGCGATGGAACGGTTGCGCAATGGAGAAGGCCCGAGCGTGCTTGAATGTCTGACTCACAGAACGCGAGGACATTTTGAGGGCGA
>Ga0214919_10004446_pt1 | contig 20513 bp, 19 predicted proteins | sample LL1503_MetaG_FD_177994 | JGI IMG/M metagenome (GOLD analysis project Ga0214919, IMG submission 177994) | Freshwater microbial communities from Lake Lanier, Atlanta, Georgia, United States - LL-1503 | ecosystem: Environmental > Aquatic > Freshwater > Lake | place: USA: Georgia | collected... | reverse complement strand
GACCCAGAACCACCACAGATTGGTCAACGGCAGGCTTCAATTCATTCAAAACCATACCGGCACCCGTAGGAAGCGCACAGCCAAATAATACGGCAGTGTCAAAAGGCAGGCCAGCAGGCTTGACGACCAGCCGGCTCTCAGACACAATGGTGTAATTACAAAAAGTAGTGACAGGCCCGGAGTTAATCGTTTGGCTGCCATAGTGATATTTAGCACCGGGAGCATCTAAGCCTGTGCCCTTGATCCAACCCAAGATAACTGCGTCACCTGGCTTAACCTTAACCACAGCAGGGCCAATCGCCAAAACAATGCCTGAGCCTTCATGGCCAAGCAGGTGCGGTAACCAAGGGTCTGCCCCACGCCCGCCGCGAACCTCCATGAGTTGACTGCGGCAGACACCGCTAAATAAAACCTTCACCAAAATTTGACCGTCAACCAACTCAGGCAAATAGATATCCCTAATAACTAGAGACTTTCCAAGTTCCTCCAAAACAGCAGCTTTTGCAGATATATACATGTGTATCTAAATAAAACTACGACATAGCAGCGTATTTACCACCGTTTACATGAAAACAACTTCCCGTAATCCAACTTGCTTGATCGGATAATAAAAATACAACCATAGCAGCAATGTCCCCCGGTTCACCAATTCGGCCCAACGGTATTTTCCGCTTTTCTTGTGCTTCGAGTTCAGCGTAAGCATCATCAAAACTAACTGACTTGGCATTTGCAAGCGCAGAAACATTATGGTTCCAGGCGTCAGAATGAACCGGCCCGGCGCAAATTACATTACAACAAACGCTCTTGTCAGCATAAATATTAGCCAAATGCTTAGACAAATTTATGGTCGCAGCTTTAGTGATTGAATAATGTGGATTAAAATATCCAGGCTGTATACCAGTTATTGATGAAATTGTCAGAATGCGTGCCTGATCCGATATTAAAAGTGCAGATTCTGCGGCTTGAACAAAATTCACACAACCCATGACATTCAATCTAAATGAATCTAACCAATCAACTTCACTGCAATCCTGAAACGAACCATATTTGATAGCGCCACCCGCGTTGTTTACCAAAAAATCTAGCTTTCCATACTTCTCAAGCGTCTGGTGCACGACATGCTTCACTTCGGGCACAGATGTAACATCAACTTGCATGCCTAATGCATCTCCGCCGGTACAATTAATTAAAATACAAGTTTCTTCTATGGCAACCAAGCCACGTGCGGCAACAACTACTTTGACACCCTCAGCAGCCAACGCTAAAGAAATTTGCCGACCGATACCCTTGCTTCCACCGGTTACAATCGCAACTCTGCCATCAAGATTAAGCTTCATGTTCATCCCACATTTGCTTAAACAGAATTTTGGTAGGGTCTTGAACAGTCAGTCCGCCATCCACAACCAAGGATTGACCCGTGATAAATTTAGACTCCTTTGAGGCAAAAAAAATAACTGCATCGGCAACATCATCCGAGTAACCAGGCCCTCCCCCCATAGGGTGAAGCGCCTCAGCGATTGACCTGTATTTCATCTGTTTTGAATCATCACGTTCGTAGTGATGCCGATGTTCATCCTGTACAATAAAACCAGGCAAAACCGAGTTAACACGGACACTACCACTATTCACTGCCAAATAGCGCGTTAAATGAAGCAAACCAGCCTTTGAAACCTGATAACTAGGACCCTCCTGCGAAACTAGTTTTCCAGAAATAGAGCCGATGTTAATAATAGCCGCATCTTTTGGTAAAAAAGAAATTGCTGCTTGTGCCAAAAAGAAAACAGCTTTTAGATTAACACCCAATGTCAGATCCCAATTGTCTTCAGTCTCGTCATCAAAAGTTGCACGCCGGCCAGCACGAGCGTTATTAACTAATATATCAAGCCTGCCAAATTTGGCCACTACTGCCTGCACCAAACGGCGCGACTCCGTCTTCAGACTCAAATCAGCCTCAAATACCTCCACGGTTACACCAATCTTCATCAACTCGATTCGCGCAATATCTAATCGACTAGTATCGATATCGGTAAGCGCTACAATGCAACCTTCCCTACCCAAGGCAGCGGCAATGCTTAGCCCAATGCCTCCCCCTGAACCGGTTACCAAACAAACCTTGTTATAGAGACGCTTCAATTTACCATTTAACATCGAAAACCCTATAAAATCATGTCGACATGTTTAGATAGATGTAAAAAGTTATCTGTTTGTGCGGACAATGTGACCTTAGATGACATTAATATCTGAACTATTCTGCGCTATCTCGAACTACTTTTAGCGAAAGGCATAAGTTTTAACTCAGCTAACAAACGTGCTGATGTTTCATGTTCCCGAATTACTTTTTGATAAAGCGTCGCGAAGGGATAGCATTCAACACTACCTATTTCTGCTAGCATCTGCTGTCGATGGTGGTCTGGGTTCTTAAAAACGATGTAAGGCACATCTGAGAATATAACTGTGTTACAAATAGAGCTCATCATACCCATGAAGCCAGCACACTCTGATAAGAGGGCTAAATGCTTAGAAAAACTATCTGCTCCAATATTGCGTGCTAAGATTGTATTTGGTAATACTTGAATGTCCTTAGATATAGGATCGTCTCCCAATAAAAGAAATTGGATATCAAATTGGCTGGCTGCAACTGTTAAAAATTCAAGCCACACTGATTCATTCGCTAAACTAATTGAACTCTTTCCTTGGTACGCCTTCACCTGTTTTAAGTGCAATCCAACGACAGTGGAATTTCCAAAACTTTTACGAATGATATGGCAGGACCAAGCGCGAAGATCTGCCTTAAATGTTAGGGGCTTAAGCCTGCCTGTAGCACGCCACAGTTCCTGTACATATTGTGTCGTGTCATAGGTATGCGGCATTCCATGGCGATTTGGTTGAGGCCAAGATAAATGTGTGTTATTTAGGGATTTACTAAGCGCTTCGAATCCACCAGTGCCACCACATAAATATATTTTTTTAACAATATCAATGCCATTGAGTAAAGACAAGGCAGAATCTTGTCCTTGGTTACTTTTCCATAATCTAAATTTGCCATCTGGTAGATTCGGTAAACCATGGGAAAGCGCGTTTACAGCGAGATCAATAGTGGTTGAATTGCAAAGGCGGGTCAACAAGCTACATTCCGCTAGAAAAGTCAATAATGTCCCAAGAGTTGTCCCGGGTAAGGACATATCCCACCAGCCCAATACTTGCGAGTAGGGTTGCCGCAACTGGTTTATGTTTAGTTGCGGTGCCATTTTGTCTTTTATTGCCATTTCTTGATGGAATCAATAACTGCTTCAGTTGTTAACCCGCAAGATGCGCTCAGTTGTTCATATGTGCCGTATCCGGTGACAAAAGTGTCAGGTATAGAAACCGAGTGAAACTTCATGCCAGGAATATCATAGCTGGCCCGCAGTACATCGTCACTAAGACCACCGGACCGCATATGTTCCTCAATAACGACTACTTTCCTTGTCTTTGCAACACTAGCGCGGATAAGTTCGGTATCCAATGGGCGAATGGTGTGTACGTAGATTACCTCTCCCTTTACTCCATCAACGCTTAAATGCTCACAAGCATTCAGTGCTGTTCTGAGATGCGGTCCCGTCGCTACGATTGTTACGTCACTGCCATCAATAACTTTGATTGCCTTGCCAAAAATAATATCTTTAGCAGCAAAATCAAAGCAGTGTGATTGGCCTGCCACCCGATAGATAGTTAGAAAATCATTTTGATACGATTGTCGAAATAGCTGATCAAACTCAACTGCACTAGCCGCAAAGCATATTTGAGTTCGTTGCAATGTCTTCAACAAAGCAAAATCACCATAACAGTGGTGCGTGCACCCTAAATTCGAGTAATCAAACGCGCTGCCAACTGTAACTATATTACCCGGCAACTTATGATAACAGAAATCTAGTTTGATTTGCTCGAATGCCCGTTCAATCATAAAAGGTGCAATCGTGTGTATGACGGGGCAAAGCCCTGAAGCAGCAAGACCTGCTCCCATGCTAATCATAGTTGGCTCGAGTATTCCAATATTGTAGTAACGCCCTGGGCAAGCAGCTGCAAAGGGCTTCAACATTCCGTGTCCAATATCACCAACCATTACTACCAATTTCAAATTTTCCTGACCAATAGCGAGCATGGTATCTGCAAATTGTTGTCGTGTTGTTATGGTCATGATAATGCCTCCATAATCTGTTGGTATTCTTGTGTATTGGGAATACGGTGATGCCAAATTCCATGGCCTTCGATTAGTGGTATTCCTTTTCCTTTTATTGTTTTCGCTACAATCACTGAGGGTATACCGTCTATCTTAAACCTAATCTGATGTATTGCATCTAACATTTCCTTTTCATTATGACCATCTACAGTTTGCACATCCCAGCCAAATGCTTCCCATTTTTTTGGCATGTCGTCGTAAGGCATTAACTGCATAGCTGATTGATTCCAATCTACAATTGCACAAAGATTTCCAAGGTTGCGATTGCGGGCGACGTTTGCGGCTTCCCACACGGTGCCCTCATGGCACTCACCATCCCCAAGCAGTACAAACATTCTGTTCTTTTGAGCCTGTATCTTCAGTCCTAGTGCAATACCTACAGCAAAGCTTAATCCATGCCCTAAAGAACCTGTAGAGGCCTCCACACCAGGAACCTTGGTGCGATCTGGATGTTCGCCAAGGATGCCTCCTTGTTTACAAAACATATCAATGTCACAGTCCGTGATAAAACCATGTCGATGAAGATTGACATAGAGCGCCAAACATCCGTGCCCTTTTGACAAAATAAAGTAATCTCTGTCTTTCCATTCCGGATTCTTGGCATCAAAATTTAATACATCCCGATAAAGTAAAGTAATAATATCAAGAATGGAATATGCGCTAGGTATATGACCATCTTCCCCGGCCATAACCATATCAACAATTTTTTTTCGCAAGTCCTTGTTCAGTGTGTTGCCACTGATGTTGGCCATTGTGTTCATTGTCCAAAGTACCCTCTGCCTTGGCCGCCGTCAACCGGGACGATGCTGCCTGTGTTAAAAGAAGCAAGTTCAGAACACAAATAAGAAACATAGTTGCCTATCTCTTCTGGTCTCCCAAAACGGCCGATACGTTGCCGTTCAGTCAAATACTTGTGTACGTGGTTGGGGCGTTCTGTTGATGCAAGATCCCAATAACCACCCTCCGTGAATACTGCACCGGGCAAGACTGCCGTAATCACCACCCCATCTGGTGCTACAACCCCCCCTATGCTGCGAGTATAAGCCGTTAGCGCGGCCTTCATGGCGCAGTAAGGCACAGGTCCTTGATTTTCCATGGCTGAGATTGAAGAAATATGGCAAACACGTCCCCATTTGCGCTGCTGCATACCAGGCAAAATCATGCCGTTGAGTTCAACTGCAATTTCAAAGTTGAAGCGATATACTTTCCGCCAATCATCAAGCGGGCAAAATGGGTTGGAAATATCTAGTGTGCCACCAACATTGTGTACAACAATGTCAAGCTCACCAAAATTCGCTAGCTTTTCTAGCAAAGCTGCAGGTGCACCCTCGGGCATTAAGTCAATGGCAATGCCAAAATGACCCTGTACAGCTCCGCCGATACTCTCAATCAATTCGGCGATATCGGTTGCAGTGCGTGATACACATGCAACTTTGACACCCTCTCGAGCAAGAGCCTGTGCTATAGCCCGCCCAATCCCACGGCCGGCTCCAGTGACAAGAGCGTACCGTCCTGCTATTCCTAAATCCATAATAAAAACCCATCAATTTTAGGCGTTTGTGCCGAATTTAAAAAATATGCTTTACTCCAACACCCATGGCCAAAATATAATGTGACATAGGTGAATATCCGGTATGTACCATTTCGTCATTCATTGAAAATATAAAAACATTATGAAAGTAATTGGATAACAAAGACCTCAAACTGTCAGCATCTTTTAGGTTGATGTGACAGGCAGCACTAGCCGGAGAAGCGTACTCTTTCGCGGAAATATTTGGTGTGCCTATTATTAAAACCGCTTGGTCGGTTAAACTTAAAACAATATTCTTAAAAAAAAGATCTTCACTGGCTTGTGGGATGTGTTCAATCACATCAAGTGAAAAGGCTGCATCAAATGTACCGCTGACCCTGCCTCTCAACATATCATGCACTGAGAAACTCGCTCGATCAACGCCCTCACGTTTGTAGCGTTCAATCGCATCATTGAGCACGAAGGGTTCAAAATCAATACCATGAACAGATCCGACGGTTTGTAACACCACTGGTGTACCTACGGCGTCGCCGCAGCCTACTTCTAAAACGCTATTCTTCCCAGTCAGCATTTTTGATACAAATTTATACCGAGCTAGCAGAAAACCCAAGTGCCTTGGATCAGTTCTCCAAATATGGCTAGTCCACGGCCCCAACGAAAATCCGCCTAAACGGTTAAAGTCATCTACCTGTGATTGATTTTGTAGCTCTTTAGTTTTAACTGTGACAATCATAGTAATATTTGCGTTAAATAATTTAGATTATATTGAGCGGGAGAATAATTTGACGAGGCCGAATCGCCAATAATTTCTGCATGATGGGTTCGACATTGTCTAAAGCAGTGATCAGAACTGTGGCCTCGTGAAGATTTTTAACCTTGCTAGTAGAGATTATCTTGACGGGTAGGTTCCAATATCCAATACCATTTTTTGAGTCATCATCATCCAGAATAGCAATAAAATTTCTGAAATCAGTTTTTAAGTGGTATCCAAGCACAGGCAACATTTGCGCTGCGCCATATCCATAAAGCGGTGAAGTTGCATTGCTATTCAGTACATCACCCGTAGAACGGATCTGCTTTTGAAATAGGGCATAGCGTTTTTCAATTTCTGCTGCCGTCCAAAGTTTGACATTTTTAGGCGTTGTTCTGGATCTTTTTACAAATGCAATAGCCATGGCGCCCCAATCATGAAAATTGTAGCGATGAAGTAAATGATACCCGCCTACAATCTCTAATAATTTCAGAAACGAAGCAAGCGTAAAATATTGAGCGTGTTGGTGGAAGACCTGATCGAATCTAAATCTCTCTATTAATCCATCAAAACCGGGGACCTCAAAGATAAATATTGCATCGTCAGCGGCGATATTCATCAATTCTTGTACGACACGCTTCGGTTCAACAATATGTTCGAGTGTGTGTCGACAGACAATCAAGTCAGGCTTTGCAGGTAAAGTAGTCAAATCCACGTCTTCAAAATTCTTGCCAAATAACTGGATTGTTTTGTCTTCACGTTCATTTTCGCAGCCTGCCCAAACAGGGTCAATACCTAGGCGGTATTCTGCTTTGTCTTTGAGTAAATTTAGCAAAAAAAGATCATTGCAACCAAGATCAAGGGCGCAACGGAATTTTCGCTCTTGCGCGACTTCTTTAATGACCGATAAAAAGAACTGTGTCCCTTTTCGTGCCGTTGCACTATTAGACGTTCTGAAGCAATAGTTTGAACCATATAAGACTGCCGGTGCAATAAGTGTTTCTAATTGACCATGCCCACAAGACTCACAATAAAGTAAGCATTGATCTATGCCAGGGGTTGGATTCTCGGCCGGGTGCATAAAATAAGAATCAGTTAAAGGAAGTTTGGGTAGCTCAATGACTGGTGATACGGCACCACCACAAATTGAACAATAATTCCTTTGTTGTATTACAATATTATCTGACTCTAATCGTTGTTTAGGATTCATTTTTTATAGTATTTCGTAAGAACAAGTTAAACGACTATTTATTTTAGAATGGTCCTTTGAACCAATCCCCAGGCACATCGTGTAATTCGGGCGTTGGTAATGCAAACTTAACTTTTTCATTTTTACGCCCCATCATCTTCATAACTTGAGTTGCAACATCGGCAGCTCGCACGTAAAAAGCTTTGGTGAGCGAATGGCTGGTGGGCTCCGGTACATCCGGCATTGCTAGCCTCGCCGGGGCCGATTTAAGGGAGTGAAATTTTTCCATTGCTACGCGCGCAACAATTTCACCTGCGACTGAGCCGGTAGTAAAGCCGGTATCCAGTGCCAACAATCGCCCGGTCTTGCAGACCGAATCCATGATAGTTTGCCAGTCCAGTGGCTTGATTGTGCGCAGATCAATGACTTCACACGAGACGCCTTGTTGCTCTAAGTAATTGGCTGCATGTAGTGCTTCCACCGTCATGTAGGACATGGCCACAATCGTTAGATCGCTGCCTGCTTTGGCTATCTTCGCTTTGCCTAGGGGCGCTCTCATGTCGCCGGCAGGAACTTCTCCCATTGTATTGTGCAACCAGCGGTGCTCCAGAAAGATTACAGGATTTGGATCAAAAATGGAAGCTAATAGCAGGCCCTTGGCGTCTTCGGGGGTGGTTGGCATGACAACCTTCAAGCCAGGTATATGGGCAAACCAAGCCTGCAGATTTTGTGAATGAGTGGGCCCCTGACCCCAGCCGCGACCAATAATCAGCCGAATGGTGATAGGTATTGATTTTTGCCCACCAAACATGTAATGCCATTTAGCCGCACCGTTGACGAGTTGGTCCATGGCCAGCAGAAAGAAATCTATTCGCTGGTGGGTCATAACTGTCTTGATGCCATTAAGGGCCGCGCCGATTGCAACACCCGTCATTGAATTTTCAGAGGTCGGCATGTCAAACACACGTTCTGAGCCAAAACGCTTTTCCAGATTTGCTGTTGTGCCAAATACGGCCTTGGGGTCTGTTACACCCAAGCCATAACAAATCACTGACGAATCAATCTCCATGGCCTGGTGCAAGGCGTCGTTAATTGCGCTCGCAAAATTCTTTTGTGCCATACCTGTTGCTCAATTATGCGTAGATGTCTTGGTAGGCTTCTGAAGCTGCAGGAAAGGACGCAGCCTCGGCTGCTTCAAAAGTTGCCTGCAACTCAGTTTTGACAGCTGACTTGATATCGTTTACCGCGAATTGAACCGCAGGATCAGCCTGGCTCAAAGCCTTTTCAAGGTGGGTTAACGGGTCACGCTCCTGCCAAGCTAAAAACTCGTCGTGGGTTCGGTAGCCAATGTCGTTGTCAAAGTTGTGGCCGCAGTGTTCGCGCCACCTATAGGTCGCGAATTCCAGAAAAATAGGCCCTTGTCCCGCGCGCACAGCATTGACTGCGTCCTTCATGATCTGGTTGCAGGACAGCAATTCTGCTCCCGCACCAGTGGCCACTTGGATTCCCATAGCTTCTACCATTTTTGCAATGCTTCGACCTTTGGGTTGCCGTACAGACAACGGACTGTAAACCGAGTACAGGTTATTCTCACAAATAAAAAGCGCGGGCAGCTTGCGCACGGCTGCAAAGTTAACTGACTCGTAAAAAACGCCTTCTTCGACAGCGCCATCACCCAAAAATATACAGCTGATCTGGTCGGTTTTTTTGAGTTGCACAGAAAGCGCTAAACCAACCCCCACTGGTATGCTGTTACCCACGATAGCCGACGTTCCCATGAAATTAACGGCTAAGTCAATCAGGTGCATGGAGCCGCCTTTGCCCTTGGAACAGCCTGTTGCTTTGCCGTAAAGCTCAGCAATCATGGCATTCAGGTTTCCGCCTTTGGCTAGATAGTGAGCATGGCCGCGGTGGGTGCTGACAACAAAGTCGGTGGTACGAATGCTGTTTGCAAACACCGCCGGTATGGCTTCTTGCCCAATGGATAAATGCACCGGGCAGCGCATTTTTCCCTGCGGATACCTGAGGGCAATTTCTTCTTCAACGGCGCGGATGCGGTACATCTGTGCAAACAGCCTGAGGCTGAGCTGGGTGTTCATGGAATGAACCAAAAGTAGTCGCCGGTGTAGCCAATTTCTTTGAAAAAGGTGATCCATTCATCAACCGACATGATAGTTTTTGCGGTGAGGTTCCACGCGTACATGCGCTCTTTCTCATCGTCGTTACGATAGGCGTCAACGGTGATGAATGATTTGCCACGGCTGACGCGCTCTATCTCTCGCAATGCCTGACCGCATTCTGTTTTCTCAAGGTTATGCACGGTGTTGATGGAGACAACCACGTCGAAGGAATGGTCGGCAAAAGGGAGTTGGGTTGCATTGGCCACCTGCACGTGTGGCTTGATGTCATCCATGGCATGCGCAATAGCGTACGGAGATATGTCGATACCCTTGACAGCGATACCGGGAATCAGCTCAGCCAGATCGTGCAGCATGAACCCTTTGGCGCAACCTACATCAAGCAATGAACTGCGCTCTGTTAAATGCCAATATTCCTTGAATGTGGGGACGACGGGCTGCCAAAACCGCGACATGTATTTAAAACCACCGTAGCCTTGATTTCTGTCACCATCGAAAAATTCAGGGCCGAATTGCCTGGCGATAGCCCGGTCAGCCTCATTCTTGGCGGCAAGGCGCTCTTCCAAATTTCGTTTGGTTTTGGGGTAGTTAACGAGAAGGTCTATTTCTTGACCCATGCTCATGCTCCTGAAATGTTTAGATTAAGATTTGTGATGGTAGTCATACGGCTGGGCTTTGAGTACATCAAAGTTGTTTTTCACCCAGGCAATGCATTCATCTAGACCCTGCTCAAGTGAAATGTGGTCTTTCCAGGCGAGTTCCGTACGCAACTTGGTGCTGTCGAGGTCGTACGCAGAATCTTTGCCCAAGCGCTCGCCAACCAATTCGACATGATCCTCAAACTTGACTCCCAGTTTGCTGCAAATACGCTCAACCAATGCACGGATGGAGACCACGTCGCTGGTCGAGATGTGATAAGCGTCACCGTTCTGACCGTTTTGCATGATCTTATAGGTCGCATCACACACATCTCGCATGTGGATAAAAGAACGAGTGGATGCACCCCCGCCATGCAGTTGCAACTTGCGCCCAAGCAGGATGAAAAGGATCGTGCGGGGAATAATGCGATAAAGCTGCTGACCGGGTCCATATACATTGGCGGCGCGTGTGGTGACCACGGGAAAGTTATAGGCGGCGCGGAAGGTGCGCAAGCTCATATCAGCCGCCGCACGCGACACGGCGTACGGGGTGCTGGGGTTAAAGGGAAAGTCTTCGCTAACAAAGCCAGAGCAGCTGCCATACACCTCAGGCGTAGAGACGTGAACATAGCGCTTGAGAAAATCACACTTGCGCAACTCGTCATGGAATTTGATGGTTGAAACCACATTGGTCGTGAACCAGTCGCCTGGGTTCTGCCAGCTTTCACCCACCATGCTTTGAGCGGCAAAGTTAACCACATAGGCGGGTTTAACTTCTTGCATCAACGCGGTTATTTCGGTCAGATGCTTGTTCAGGTCGAGGGGGTAGAACTTGAAGTTGGCATGGTCATGCCACTTATAAGGCAAAAATGCATCTATGGGTTCATGTGAGCGACTGATACCCAATACGGGAGCACCCTGTTGTAGTGCAAAGTCAGTAAATGTTGCACCAGAAAAAGAATTGCTACCAATGACAAAAATAGTTTGCATGGGTATAGGGGATTCTTAATCGGGTTGGAGGCGCTGCGTGTGTAGCCACTGCATAACCATGTGCCCGACGATGAGTTGCAGATCCTCCGCAATCTGCATGTCATTCACAGGGAAGTGGATGGCAGAATCCGCAAGCTGCATGCTCTTGCCGCCACTAAAGCCAAGAATGGCAAAGGACTTGACCCCCATCGCACTAGCTTGCTCCAAAGCGCGAACGATGTTTCCAGAGTTGCCACTACCACTGAGTGCAATCAGCAAATCACCTTTTTGTGCTTGTACAGCCAATTGTTCTGAAAAAATATGGTCGTAACCAATATCGTTGGCCAAGCAAGTTAGGACCGCGGTATTGGCCGGCAAGGCGATCGCCCTAATGCCACCGCCAGTTTTTTTGGCAGTGCCATAAAGAAAATCATTGGCAAGATGGATGGCGTTGCCGGCACTTCCGCCGTTGCCACAGAGAAACACTCTGTGTCCCTGTTGCCAGGTTTCCAACAGCGCCTGGGCAAGCTGATAGACACCAGACCAGTCTGCGCTCGCAAGCACGGCCTGCAGTCGCCGCGAGTAATCTGTAAAGTGATCATGTCCGATTAGACGAATTGGCATGAATTCAGCCCTTATTTGCAAGAACGGTCTGTTCCATCCAGCGCAGGTTGTAGTATCGATCTTCGTCTTGCAGTTCGCCTGCACGGTATTTTTCGATGACTTCGCGAATTGCATCGACTACTGTCTTCTTGGGGCGGAAACCAGTAGCGATTAACTTATCGGAATTGATACGGTACGAACGCAGATCCTGGGAAGGAGTGACCACAATATCGCAATGTATGTGCTGCGTGACCAATTTTGCAATGTCCATGATAGAGATGTTCTCAAATCCGGCGTTATAGATACCGGTAATTTCGGGATGATCGATCAGATGAAGATACAGGTCGGTCATGTCGTCTATGTGGATATTGGGACGGACTTGGCCCCCGCCAAACACCGTGATTTTGCCTTTGGACAGAGCCTGCATGGTAAGTAAGTTAACTGAAACATCAAGGCGCATGCGTGGCGAATAACCGCAAACAGTCGCTGGACGTACAATTTGCACCACCATATCGTCCTTATAGCTTAGAAGAACGCGCTCACCCACCATCTTTGTTTTGTTATATTCAGAGATAGGTTTGAGTTCGAGATCTTCAGTGACCTGCAAATCTTCTTTGATGCCATAAACGCTGCCTGACGACGCATAAATAAATCGCTTAACGCCATGCCGCTTGGCTTGGTCAGCTAATTGCATGGTAGCGAGTGCACTAACTTCCCATGTCAGTTGAGGGTCCAAATCACCACAAGGATCATTCGCAATTGATGACAAATGAACTATACAGTCGACACCTTCGAGTGGAACAGTGTCAATGTTGCGTACATCTCCCTTGATTACTGCTAAATCCCTGTGTGGCACCAGATAATTTCCGAACCACTGGAGGTCAAAAGCGATAACCTGAAAGCCTCTTGCGAGCAATTTTGGCACAAGAATATGACCTTTAAAGCCGCAAGCCCCAGTAACTAAGATTTTCATTTTATTAAGCCATTACTTAAGAATATATGTACGGCCAGGCTTTTTTTTAGAGCGTTAAACCTCAGGCCGGTTGAGAGTATTTAATGATGTTCTCAAAAATGGGTGCAAAAAGGTGATTGTCTCGATTATTAAATCATGCAGGATTCCTGAGGCATCTAGGCTTGATTCAAGGTCCGTCGCGTTTCCTCCCATTTTGATGGCGTAATTGATATCTGCTTGACGAGCTATAGATATAAATAGCGAATCATATACCGCTTTAACTAATACTGCTTCTTTTGCAGCCAAAGCAGACTGTGGTTGTAAAGATTTCCTGACTTTGAGGGCGGTTTTCTTGCACTCAAGGGCCAACTTATGACTTTTATCAAATGATTTTTTTATCTGGTCAAGTTTTTCTACTAATATTTTTTTTCTGTCCAATGTATTAGCTTGTATTAATCTTTCTCTTATTATGCTACCATAGACTAATTTGCTTTTGTGACTATTATCAACAAGTGTGATTGCGTCTTTTAAAGCAATGTGTTCAAATCCCTTTATAAATGCACCACCTTCAGTGCAATTTAGTAATACTGTTGGAGTAGTCTTTAGCTTGTTATTTGCCGCTGCAATTTCAAACTCTGAATGAAAAAGCGCGTAATCAGATTTTGTCTTGACGAAACCGCCGTAATATCCTGGCAGCAGCTCAACTTTACTTGAAAAACTTGCTTCAGCCCATTTTTTATTATTAATTGATTTAATATAATTTTCACTTATATTCTCATAAATAAGAGATTTGTCATCATCTTTAAACTTAACCGAAATGGCTCCATCCGCGGCATCGGTTGCATATATCTTTCCATTAGACATAGATAAATCTTGGCCAACTAATATAATTGGATCACATTTTAGATACATTCCGATATGTAATGCTGTTGTTGAAACTGAGCCACCTGAACTTACACGGTGTACTGTGTCCGAAAAGATATCTGAAATCCAATCATCAATCCCACCATTAACATTGAAAGTTAATATTTTACCGGAATATTTCTTATATAAATCAGGATGACAGGAGACTCCTAAAAGCAGGGCATCTACTTTATCCATTTGTACATCTTCTAATTGGTATGACAGATCGGAAGGATCAGCTAAAATAATGATATTTGGAATCACTCCGGCCACACTCAAAGCCTTCGCTGCTGGTTGTGTTGCTACGAGAAGTGCTTTTCCTATTAGTTGCTTTAATTGTCCTATATTCTTATCAAGTGATGGCCCGGGGGATATCAAGACCATTGGCACGTTTTTGAACGAATCTTCGAGAGCCGAGAGCGAGTTGTGTTCTGCGATATAAGGAAGATTTTCTAGACCTTGGCTCAGCCATCGCTGGCCAAAATGGTTTACAGTGGAGCTATTCACAATTCGTCGACGCCAAGCGGCAAAGAACGCTTTACTTATTTCTTCATATTTTAAGTCCCCGGAATTACTTGTAGAGTCTTCATTTGAGTTATTAAATATAAAAGTTGCCGCACGCCCAGGCATTTCTTCTGTTTTTATTTGTTGAAAATAGATTGTTGAATCTAACGGTTCCTGTATGTATGTACAATTTGATGAATTCTCAACCTTCAACATCTTTTCTATGCACAGTATAATGATTCTTTTTTGACCTCGATTTATCAGTGTCTCAATAAGTGCTTGGTTGATGCCATTCCGAAATATTGCTATGTCTTCGTTCCAGTTCCATGTACTTGGGATTATTTGGTCAACTATAGTCTCGCGGCCCTCTTGGTTAACGAGTCGTTGCTCCAATGTCAACAAGCTGTCCATGCGATGATTCCATGCATCGATAAATTGTTCACTTTGGTTGATACTATTTAGATAGTCTTTAACAACTTTCTTTACTTCAAATGATGCAACGTCAAACTTTCCTATATAATTTTTACCAATTGAATTTAAATCGGATCGTAGTTGACGCATCTTATCAATATTAGTACGTGTTAAATTGTCGTCTCCCGCTATGCCTGCCTCTAAAACCATCTTGCTTGTAATTGCTAAAGTTTTTAATATCTGTAGTGGATAATTAATGTCGGATGTATTTATGTCAGTGCTCATAAGACGCCTGGTTAAAAATTTTTTTAATATTAAAAATATAACGTATATTTTTGATGATGCCCGGTTACTCAAATTTTATTTTTTGAGAGAGCATTTTACTATTTTCATCGATATCGCCATTCGCTATATTCTGTTGCTAGGTACCGCCATGCAAGTGCAAGGCTGTCATCTACGCCCCGGGCCGGCACAGCGCATTACGTACAGAAAAGTCGGCTAGCATTGCAAGGCGGATCGTAGTCGTTTCTTCGGCGCGATGTGTCAGGCGAAGCCTTTCGAATGTTCAACAGGTCCTTCAAGCCTAGCGAACTTGTAAACAACGTGTTAATTTCAAGACTCATCTCATCGGCTGTCAAAATTATTCGAAGCCGATCCTGTGCATTTTTTGACAAGTCATCGGGGCGAGTTCCAAACTGACCCACTGTACTTTACTAAGATATATACTGTAAGTCAAATCCCGCACGGAATGAATAGAAGTCTATTAGGTCTCCCTTGGATATTCTGGTGCTGGATAAGAACGAGTTCGATAAAATTAAAGAATTGCGTCGTGATATTTGCGGTGCCTGTTCGTTCCTGCTGGGGTAGTGCCTCTTGGCTCGACTTTTTCCAATGTGTCCGAGAGGCTTTCTATGTTGGTGTTGCCGACGATTGTGTGCATGGCTTGGCTTGTCATCAAACACGCTGGGCGCAGCGTTCTTGTGTTGGGTGCCGCTGAAAGTGCCTACTCTGTGTCGGAGCGGTTGCAAGGGCAAGTCCACGCAGCTTCAAGGCAGCACGGCATAGCCGCTCAACTAGGTGCTGTGCCCAGCACAAGTTTAGTCCAAAACCCATTCGCAGCAGCTTCAGATTACGATTCAAGCGATTGCCAATTCGCCTACGCCCTAAGGTCGTGCTGGGGGGGTACACAGCCGCTCTTCCTTTGTGATTTTGGAGCATTGGGGCTAAGAAAATTTGAAACGTAATGGATTGTCAGAGAAAAATTAGATAAATATCGGCTGGTTGTACCGGCTGCCTACGATGCTAGCTCAATTACCTCGGCTGGGCATTAGTTGGTATGGGCTTATTTCTCGTTGTGGGAGCCAAATATTTTTTGGGCAGCGTGCTGATTGTTAGCCTTTTAGCAGAGCCATAACGCCTTGCGGCTGCTGGTTGGCCTGTGCCAACATCGCTGTAGCGGCCTGCTGGATGATTTGCGCTTTGGCCAATTGGGTGGTGGCTAGGGCGTAGTCGGTATCCATGATATTGCTGCGCGATTGGGTTGTGTTGGCCGATATATTAGTTAGGTTATCTGCGGCGTAGGCCATTCGGTTGATGGCAGCACCCAACTGTGCGCGTTGGTTATTGATGGTCTCGAGTGCGGCGCTTACTAGTGCTACGGTTGCTGTGGCTCTTGAAGCCGTACCAATGTCAGGTTTTGCAGTGGTTGCAGCTGTGATCGTCACCGTGGCGATATTGCCATAGACGTCCAAATCGCCCACTGAGGCGGCTGCATATGCAAAAGCTGTGTTGGTATTGATCGCCAAGCCGGTAAGTGTCATCGCATTGATGGTGACCACAACCGTTTGCCCGGCATTTTGACCTGCTTGATACTTAAAGGTGCCGGCTGTGCCGTCTTGTGTTTGGCTTGCATCCAGCAAGGTTTGGTCGTTCCATTTGGTGTCAGTTGCAATTTTGCCAATTTGAACGGACAGGGCCTGAAACTCTTTGTCTAAATAACCGCGTTGTACATTAGAGTAGGTGCCGTTCATCGCTTGCACAGCCAACTCACGCATGCGTTGCAGCATGTTTGACTGCTCAATCATCGCACCCTCGGCGGTTTGAACCATGTTGATGCCGTCGTTCAAGTTACGCACAGCCTGGTTGAGACCGCGTATTTGAGATGTCATGTTTTGGCCAATGGCCAGGCCCGCAGCGTCGTCTTTGGCGGAGTTGACTCGGGTACCCGTCGAGAGTTGCTCCATGACGGTGTTCATGGCGCGTGCGTTGGTCTTCATCGCATTTTGCGAATAAAGTGCGCTCACATTGGTGTTGATAACTGACATGGTTTAACTCCAGTAAACTGATTTTGTGGTAGCTCTTTTAACCCTTGAGCAACGCCATGACAGACTGGGGTTGTTGGTTGGCCTGAGCGAGCATAGCTGTAGCCGCTTGCTGAATAATTTGGTTTTTAGCCAGCTGCGTGGAAGCCAATGCGTAGTCGGTGTCCATGATGCTGCTGCGCGACTGCGCTGTATTGGAAGAAATATTTGTTAAGTTGTCACCAGCGTATTGCATGCGGTTGATGGCAGCACCTAGTACAGCGCGTTGGCTGTTAATTGATTCGAGTGCGCTGCTCACAAGTGCTACGGTTGCTGTGGCTCTTGAAACCGTACGAATATCAGGAGATCCAGTTAGTACTGCTGAGACGTTTCCAACTGCGACAATTCCGAACTCGTCTGCGACCCCAGAAGCTACTGAAGCTGTGCCGAAAGCCGATATAGCATTGATTGCCAAGCCTGTAAGTGTCATTGCATTGATGGTAACGACAACTGTTTGCCCGGCATTTTGACCTGCTTGATACTTAAAGGTGCCGGCTGTGCCGTCTTGTGTTTGGCTTGCATCTAGTAGGGTTTGGTCATTCCATTTGGTATCGCTGGCGATCTTACCAATTTGCGTCGATAGAGCTTGAAACTCTTTGTCTAAATAACCGCGCTGCACATTAGAGTAGGTGCCGTTCATCGCTTGCACAGCTAATTCGCGCATGCGTTGCAGCATGTTTGACTGCTCAATCATCGCCCCCTCGGCGGTTTGCAACATATTGACGCCGTCATTGAGGTTGCGGACTGCTTGGTTAAGGCCGCGGACCTGCGAAGTCATATTTTGGCCAATGGCCAGGCCTGCAGCGTCGTCTTTGGCGGAGTTGACTCGCGTACCCGTCGAGAGTTGCTCCATGACGGTGTTCATGCTGCGTGCGTTAGTCTTCATCGCATTTTGGGAATACAGGGCAGCGACGTTGGTGTTGATGACTGACATGGTGGTCTCCGATTTTTTCTCTGCTAAGTTTGACTAAGATTCTTATTATTTCAACAGCGACAAAACAGCTTGTGGTTGCTGATTGGCCTGCGCTAGCATGGCGGTGGCGGCTTGCTGAATAATTTGAGTCTTTGAGAGCTGGGTGCTTGCGGTGGCGTAGTCTGTGTCCATGATGCTGCTACGGGATGCGCTGGCGTTGGAGGAAACGTTTGACAGGTTGTCTACAGCGTATGTCATCTGGTTGATGCCCGCACCAATACTCGCCCGCTGGGCGTTAACTGTTCCAATAGCGGTGTCCAATGCTGTAATGGAAGAAGCCGAAGCTGCGACCGTACCCAAGGAAAGTACAGTTGTAATACCAAGGCCTACTGCACCCATGTCATTGATCGTAGCGGTTATGGTCTGCAAGTTGTCTTTACCAGCCTGGAAGACAAAATTTGTCGCTGTGGTAAGCAGAGCTTGATCATTCCACTTCGTTTGGGTTGAGACTTTGGTGATTTGAGCGGCCAGAGCCTGAAATTCTGTGTCTAAATAGCCTCTTTGGCTGGCAGAGTAAGTTCCGTTGGAAGCCTGCACGGCCAACTCACGCATCCGCTGGAGCATGTTGGAGGTTTCATTCAAGGCCCCCTCAGCAGTTTGCAGCAAGTTCACGCCGTCGTTGAGGTTTCGAACGGCCTGGTTCAAGCCCCGCACTTGGGTAGTCATACTTTGGCCGATGGCTAGGCCAGCAGCGTCGTCTTTGGCTGAGTTAATTCTTGATCCAGTGGACAGTTGTTCCATGGCAGTACCCTGGGCCCGGGAGTTCTTTGTCATGGCGTTTTGAGCAAAAAGGGCGCTGACATTGGTGTTGATAACTGACATGATGAATCCTTAAAATGCATTACGCGAGACCCGATACCGTGTGTTAATTTATTGACATCGGCACCGGCACGATGACGACATGCAATCATTGTGCCAACTAAGGCGGCAATGTTTTGCCGCCTTATTGCCGCTTTGAGTCCCGCAAAACGCAAAAAAGCCCGCTGTTGCCAGCGGGCTTTTTTGCACAACCCAGCAGCTTCGCTGGGTTGTGTACTTTAAATTACGATTTCAGAGCTGTAGACTTACGTCTTTCAGCCTTACTTCAACAGGGCCAGTACGCTTATTGGTTGTTGATTAGCCTGGGCCAGCATGGCGGTGGCGGCTTGCTGAATAATTTGAGTCTTTGAGAGCTGGGTGCTTGCGGTGGCGTAGTCTGTGTCCATGATGCTGCTACGGGATGCGGCTGTGTTGCTAGCAACGTTTGACAGGTTGTCCACAGCGTAGGTCATTTGGTTGATTCCCGCGCCAATACTCGCCCGCTGGGCGTTGACTTTTCCAATAGCGATATCCAACGAAGTTATTGCAATCGCTGAACCGGTTACCGTAGCTACGGAAATGTTGACCGCAGTTAGAAGAAGGCCAGTCTGACCCATGTCAGTGATCGTAGCGGTTATGGTCTGCGAGTTGTCTTTACCGGCCTGGAAGACAAAATTTGTCGATGTAGTAAGCAGCGATTGATCATTCCACTTCGTTTGGGTTGAGACTTTTTCTATTTGCGCGCCAAGAGCCTGAAATTCTGTATCCAAATAGGTTCTTTGGGTGACAGAGTAAGTTCCGTTGGAAGCCTGCACGGCCAACTCACGCATACGCTGGAGCATGTTGGAGGTTTCACTCAAGGCCCCCTCAGCAGTTTGCAGCATGTTCACACCATCGTTCAGGTTTCGAACGGCCTGGTTCAAGCCCCGCACCTGGGTGGTCATGCTTTGTCCGATGGCCATGCCCGCTGCGTCGTCGCCAGCGGTGTTGACGCGGTTGCCAGTGGAGAGCTGACGCATGGCGTTGCTCTGATTGCGCTCGTTGACCTTGAGTGACTGCTGAGCAAATAAGGCTGACACGTTGGTGTTGATAGCGGGCATGGTGCTACTCCTAATAACTATTTGAGAAAAAAAACTTGCTGAGGTTTCTGATAACTGATGAATCGGATGCTGTGTAGATTTCTTTAATGCTTGGTGGCTTTATTTACACAGCTCTGTTGTAAAGAATGCCTTTGAGATCATCTATTTTGTGGGCTATGCGCAGCACATCCTCAGAGGGGATTTGCCGCACCACCTCGCCTGTGTTGATGTCGCTTACTTTGATGACCGCACTGGCTTTTGATTCGTCATAGGAAAAGCCCAGGCCACGCCCGGTGTCTGCCATTTGCTTATTGAGCAGGCTGACGGCTTCTTTCAAATTTTTTGTGGCCTGAGCCTGGTCAAACTTGATTTCAATGGGTTTGGGCGCTACCACCTTGGGGCCAGCGTCGGCCTTGATTTCGGGGCGTTTGAGCACGGTGTCGGGCGGGGCAGGGCGTGTCTGCGCTGGCGCAGCTTGGCCTGGGGTGGCAGGTG
>Ga0214919_10004445_pt1 | contig 20513 bp, 11 predicted proteins | sample LL1503_MetaG_FD_177994 | JGI IMG/M metagenome (GOLD analysis project Ga0214919, IMG submission 177994) | Freshwater microbial communities from Lake Lanier, Atlanta, Georgia, United States - LL-1503 | ecosystem: Environmental > Aquatic > Freshwater > Lake | place: USA: Georgia | collected... | reverse complement strand
TTATAATTTCTAATTCTACATTATAAATATTAAAATCCTTTTTTTTTTCATTTACTGTTAAAATATCTCTAATATTTAATTTAGGTTGAAAAAATTTATTTTTATCACTAATATTTTTATTTTTTAATCTTAGTGGTGGAAATCCTGCATTAATTGAATCTAAATCAATATTTTTATTAATTATTTTTACTTTTGAATCATTATTTTTTTTTATAGTAAATTTATCATCATCAATATTTTTAAATTTTTTATCAATAATTTTATTCATTATAATATATTTATATATTATTTTTTAGTTAGACAAAACTTTATATATATTATCTAAAATTTTATAGTCATTTTTATTATTACCACCTAAAATTATATTTTGTATATAAGTTTCATTATTTTTAGAATATGAAATATAATTATTTATATATACATCATCATTATTAATAATTCCTATTAAATTACCAACTATAACATTATTTACAAATTTAAAATAACAATTTATTTCTTTTGGTAAAATTTTACCAATAAGTTTAAAATTATTTAAATAATAATTAGAATTATTTAATTTAATATTAAATACTTCTATTTCTATTTTATTACTAACATTACAAGTATTATATAATGAATCAAATATTATTTGAATATCTTCATTAGATTTTATAATTAAATTTGTATTATTATTTTTATCATATATTTTATCTAAATTTATACATTTAATATCTAATAAAATAGGAATAATAATACCATATGATATATATGTATCTGTAATAAAATTTTCTGAATCAATAATTATATTATTTATAATTATTTTTTGATTTCCAACATTTATATCTTCATAATTTGCATTATATGATAATATATTAATATTTTCATTTGTATTTAAAATATTATATGATTCAATAATAGCATTATTATTATTATTATTATATTTTTTTGGTAATATTATAAATTCTATTTCTAATTTTAATGGTTTAATATTTGATTCTAAATAAATTGGATTTGAAATATAATTAAAATCGTTAAATATTATATTATCAATTATAACTTTTTGTAATCCAATATTATTATTTATATAATATGCATTATAAGATTTAATACTAATTTCAGATTTAATATTTTTAATATTAACTTTATTATTACAATTATATATTTTATCTTCAATTATAAATATTGGTTCAATAATTTTAGGTTTAATATTACCTATTGTTTCAAAATCATTAATTACATAATTATTATCTTTTAATATTATATTTTTAATATTTACTTTTATATTTTCTCCTATATTTATTTGTTCAAAATTACATAATGATGATAAAATTTTATTATCAATTAATATATAATTATTATTACCATCATATATTTTTGAAATAATTGGATTTATAAATAATTCACATGGTAATATATTACCATAAATTATTATATTTTCATTTGTAATATAATTTGAATTATTTATTTTAATATTATTAATAAATATTTTTTTATATCCTACATTAACATCTTCAAAATAAGCATCAAAAGATAAAACTAAATTATTATCATATAAAATTATAACATTATTTGATCCATCATATATTTTATCTTTTGCACTAAAATTAATATTTATTTTTTTTGGTAATATAATACCTTTTATTATTTGATCATTTACAATATAATTTATAGAATCTGATAAAGTTATATTAGTTATAATTACATCTTGTATTCCAACATTTATTTGTTTATAAAAAGTATTATATGATTTTACAATTTCTAATGAATTTATAATTAATTTTGGTATTAAATTATCATTATATTCTTGTTCTTCTGCTTTAAAATTAATATTAATATTTTTTGGTAAAATATTACCAAAAAATGTAAAATTATTACATATATAATTATCAGCTAAAGAACCAAATAATTTTATATCAGTTATTTTAATAATTTTATTATTACCTACATTAGAATCTATAAAATTTGAATTTAATGATTTAATATAAACACTATCATTATAAATAATATTATTTATGTTATTAATATTAATATTTGAATTTATATTACCATCGTATATTTTATCATTAACATTAATATCTAATATAATTTCTCTTGGTAAAATATTACCTATACATTTAGTATTATTACAATAATAATTTATTATTGATGGAACAAATACAATATTATTTATAAAAATATTTTTATTTTTACCTGAAAAAAAATCTTCATAATTAGCATCTAAAGATAATATTTTAAAATCTAAATTTTTATCACATAATAATATACCACTAATTGATTTTATTTCAACAAATGCTTTATTTGTTTTATCATACATTTTATCTATACAATTAAAATCAATAAATATTTCTTTTCTATAAATACATGATTTATTAGTTATTATATTTTTAATTATATAATTATTTGCATCTTTACCATACAATTTTATATTAGATATTATTAAATCTTTATTATTTCCTGAATTGATATTTTCAAAATTAGCATCATATATACAATTAATATCATCACCGCTTATTGAATTAATTGTATATTTCCCAAATGAAAATGAATTACCATCGTATACTTTATTATCTCCATAATAATAAAAATCTAAAGGTCTAGGTTTTATATTAGAATATAATATAAAATCATCAACATAATAATTTTTATTTTCTAAAATAATATTTTTAACTATTATTTTTTTTTTATCAATAAAATTAGCATCATAAGATAATATTTTTAAATTATCAATAGATTTTAATGATAAATTTACACATGATGTTGAATCATAAATTTTTTCATTTATAATAGAATCTAAAAAAATTTTTTTTGGAAATATATTGGCATAAATTTTATTAAATATTATTTCATAATTATCATAATTAATTCCATATAATTCATAATTTATAATACTAATTTCATTATATCCAATATTATAATTATTAAAAATTGCATAAATATTTTTAATATATATTTTATCTTTATTAATAAGTCCATCTATATTTTTAAAAATGATATTACAATTAGATGTATCATCAAAAATTTTATCTTGTCCTAAAAATGATATATAAACTTTTTTAGGTAAAATATAAGCAGAAATTGTATAATCATAAACTTGATAATTTAAATTATCTATAACTATATTTTTTATATTTATAGTTTGTAAACCAACATTTTGACAAACATATAATGAATCATATGATTTAATATTTACTAAATTATGACTAATTGTTATATATGAAAATAATGTTCCATCATATATTTTATCAGATATAATTGTATTTGGTATTATTTTTTGTTGATAAATATTACCTTTTAATTTTATTTTATTAACATAATAATTAATATCTAAATAATTTGGTAAAAATATATCATTTATTATTATTTCTTTATTTAATTCAACATTTGCATTATAAAATTCAGAATTTATAATTATATCTGATATATCAGTTACTATATTTACAATTTTTAATCCGTCATAATATTTATCTTTTATAAAATATTTTAATATTAATTGTTTTTTTAAAATATGAAATATACTATTTATTTTAGTTTCAATATTATTAAATTTATATGAAAAAGAATAATTATATATTCCTGCATTTAAATTTTTAATTTCTTTAATTAAATTATTAAATACAATATTAGATTGATTATTATATAATAGTGTTCCACCTTTAGGTAAATAAATAATACCACTAATTGAATTAGAATAAAATATATTTTGAGAAGGAATTATTAATATTGGTTTAACTATTAAATTAAAATTTACAGATATATCAAAATTAGCATAATTTAAATAAACTACAGAGTTATATTCACCAACATTTAAATTATTAAAATATACAATACCATTATCAGAATTAACATTATTACCTGAAAATATTTTAATTTCAGCTAAATCTGGTTTAATAATTGGTAATTCAGAATTAAATGATTCTTTATAATAACAAAAATTATTTATATTATATTTAATAGTAGGTAATATAGTAAAACTATAATCTTTATAATCTGTTAATTTATTTACTGTTATACACAATTGTATATTATATATACCAATATTTTTTATATTATTTAAATCTAAATAATTATCTTTAATTAAAATAGCTGGATTATTTACAAAAATATTTAATTCATTATCTGGAAAAGTTTCAAAATATACATTTTCAAAATAATTACCAAAATTTATTACTTGATTTTTAGATAAAATATTTAATTTAGGATTAATAATTAATTTACAAATTGATTCTGTATTACATAAATTATTTATATAAGGAGTGTATTTAATTTTAATAGTATAAATATTAGGATATAAATTATTATAAGTAATTAAACCAGAACTAATATCAATTATAATATTATTATAATATTTTATATCAATTATTTCAAATATACCATTTATTGATTCATTACTATATGGTAATAAATCATTATATATAATATTTGGCTTAATAATTACTATAATATTACATTTATTAATAACATTATTTTTTGTATAACTTATTTCTAAATTATATAAATTTATTGGTCCATTAATTTTAATTATACCTGTATTAGAATCAATATAAAAATAATCATTATTTGATATTTGAAATAAACCTCCAATTTGAGAGACAAATGGTTTATCAGTTATAAATTCATTATAAGAATTACATGTATAAATATCCAATAAATATTTTATTTCTGGTAAAACAAATAAATTATAATTTGTAGTTACTAAAATATTATTCATTGTTAAAGTAACAGGTATAATATGATATCCTACATCATAATTTATAAAATTTATAATACCTGAAGAACTAATTTTATATTTTGAATTTATAATATAATTATTATTAGGAATAATAATAGGTAAATTACTTTGTTTAGTTTCATTATATAATATTATTAACTCATTTGGTTCATAATAAAACTCAGGTTTAATTGTAAAATTAATATAATAAGATGATATAACTGAATTTAATATCCATATAACATTAAATGAATATATATTAATATCTAAATTATTTAAATTTATAATGCCATTACTAGAATCAATATTTATATTTTCATTACTTATATCAATATAAAATAAACCTTCATTAATAGATGGATATAAAATAGGAATTAATTTACTATTTTTATTTATATGAGTTAAATCATATAATATATTTTGTTTAACAATAATATTTATTCCAGATAAATCATAAATTCCAACATTTAAATCTTTTATATTTCTTTCAAGATTATTAATATTTAATAAATATGATGTTCCATAATTTATATTTATGTTCATTATAAATATATATTTATTTATTACTATAAATGAATATATTATTACCATAATTCAAATTTTTCTTTTGAATATTCAATATTTGATAAATTATTTGTTACATTTTTATATTTTTCTATTTCATCTTTAATATTTGTATTTTTTACTACTCTAGTATTAGTTGGTTGTAATTTAAATGCAGAATCTAAACTTGTATATTTTGATGTAGATATTCCACCACCATCAATATATAAATGATCAAAAGCAATATCTAAACTAGTATAATTATCATTTACATTATAACTTGATAATTTCATATTTTCTTGTACTGGAATTATTTGATCATTAATTATTTTTTCTTCAAATTTATTATTAAAATCATTTGATGTTTTAATATTTTCATTAGGAATATGAATTTCTTTTTTTCGTTGTTCAATTATTTTATTAATTTTATTAGTATCTATAATATCAAAATTAAATTCTTGTAAATGTGTTTGTTCTAATTGTTTAAATTTAGATTGAAATAATTTTAAAGCACTATCCTTATCATTTATATTTGTAGAATTTTTTAAAAATTTATTTTTTAATTCATCATGTGTATCTTGTAATTTATTTAAATAATCATCATATTTTTTCCGATAATCTTTATTAGATAATACTTGATTAGCAGTTAATATATGAAAATATATATCTTCTTCTATATTATTATTTTTATCTGGATGAAAATTAAAAATTAAATTTCTAAAAGCTTTTTTTATTTTATTATTATTAGAATCATTATCAATACCTAATATTTCATATAAATTATATTTTAATGTATCAAAATTAATAGTAATATTACTCATTAAATTAAAATATAAAATTAAAATATATTAAACGATTAAATAATATATATCTAATATTAATTATGAAAACTAATAAAATAGAATCTGCTATAATGATTGCTTCTTACTTAGATACTATTGGATTTAAAAATGGTCAATGGGAATTTAATTATTTTAAAAATAATACTACACAAAATATTGATAATGCTATAATTAGTAATTTTACTATTATTCATCATTTTATGTCATTAGGAGGATTTAGTAAAATTGATATTACTAATTGGAAATCAAGTGATGATACCTTATTAATAATTGCAACAATTAAAGCTTTAATTGATGGTGCAGAAGAAAAAGATTTTATTAATAGATATATAGAAATTTATAATGAATTATTAAAAGAAGAAAGGATGTCTGGATATCAAACAAAAAAATCAATTGATTATTTAAAAAAAATAACAACAAAAAATCAAATTTCATATTTAAATATGATAACATTTGATAAAAATATGGGAGGTAATGGAGCAGCTATTAGAACTGGACCTATTGGAATATATTATTCAAAAAATCTTGATAAATTAATCTCAACATCAATAATATGTTCACGATTAACACATAATATTCCAATTGGATATTTAGGTGGTTTATTAAGTGCTTTATTTACTTCATATGCATATAATAATATACATCCATTATTATGGATAGATAAATTGTTAGAATTAATTAAAAATAAAAAAATAATAAATTATATTAATAGTACAGATATTGGTAATAAACATGATAAGGAAATTAATCAATATTTTTCATATTGGTTTAAATATAAAGAAACAAGATTCAATGATATAATTACATTTAGGGGAAAATCTCAATTTATTTTTCCAAATGAAAGATTTATAGCATTATCAGAATATGTAATAGATTATAATAATTGTGGAAAATTTAATTTTGGTTGTTCTGGTTTAGATTCAATAATTTATACATATGATTGTTTATTAATGTCAATAATACCAAATGAAAAATTAGAAATAGATATTAAAAATTCAAATTATAATTCAGAATTATTTTTATTTTTGACGGCTTTACATATAGGTGATTCTGATTCAACAGGAGCAATAGGAGGCTTTTGGTATGGTGCACTCATTGATTTTAATGGATTTGATATTAATAAAATTAAAAAAATAGAATATTATCAAGAATTAAAAAAATTATCAAATAATTTTATTAAATCTGTAAACTAAATTATTTATTTATAAAAGAAATTAAATCTTCAACAGTTCTAGGACCATTATAATTAATAACATTATCATTATCAACAATTACTATTGATGGATAACCAGATATTTTATATTTATTACATAATTCTTCATTATCTGAATTATCGCATTTAACGTCAAATGTATTAATATTAGTATTTTCTACAATTTTACTAAATTTATCCCAAATAGGTTGAAATTTTACAGAATAACTACACCATGATGTATTAAAATTATAAATAGTTTTTTGATTATTTTTAAATCTTACTACTTTTTCAGTTTTATTAGATTCAGAATCACCAGATTCAGACTCATCAGGTAATAATGGTAAATTCAAAGATTTTAATAAACCATTAACTGTTTTTTCACCAGTATAATGTGAAAAATTATTGTTATGAACTTTAACTAGTGTAGGAAAACCTTTAACATTATATTTTTCAATTAAATCAAAATATTTATTATCATCACAATTTGCTTCTACTATAACTATATTATTATCTTTTGGAATATGTTTAATAAATTTATCCCAAATAGGTTTAAATTTTTTTGAATATCCACACCATGTTGTATAAAAATGGTATATTGTAATTTTACTATCATGTGGATAATTATTAAATTGATTTCCACATCTAATATTTGATGGTATTACTGCTTCTTGTGTATTATCAACTATTGAATCTAAATTTAAAGCTTGACGTAATCCATTTACAGTTCTATTACCTTCATATTTAGTGATTGTTTTTCCATCATCAATAATAATTGTAGGATATCCTTCAATATTATATTTCTTAACTAAATCAATATTTTTATTATTATCACATTTCTTATCTAATGCATCAATATTAATATTATTAGATATTGAATCAACAAATTTATCCCAAATAGGTTGAAATTTTTTAGAATAACCGCACCAAGATGTATTAAAATTATATACTTTAATTTTAGATGTAGTAGCTATTGTATTAATAAATGTATCAGTATTATAATTATATGGTTTAATAAATAATTCATTTAAAAATAAAAATATTAAAAAAATCCAAAAAATAGAAACTAATAAATTTGATATAAAATTATTTTTTAAAGTATTTGTCATTAAAATAATTTAGAAAAAAATATATATAAATAATATTTTTTTTCTAAAACATTATATACTTAAAATGTCCAGTGATAAAACAAAATATGACTTTATGATTCCTTTTTTTGGTTTAGAAAATGACTATCGTGTAAGACTATATTTACACGTTTTAGAAAATGCTTATAATAAAAATAAAACTATTTTAAGTGATCCAACATATATTTTTGGTCTTAATGCAGGTATAATTGATGAAGAACTTACTGTAGAATTTACAGATGATAATTATAGACTGAGTGTCATCAGTCTAGGAGACAAAGATATATCGCCTGAATGGAGAGAATTTGCATCAAGTTTAAATGAAAGATTTAAAAATTCTACTTCTAATGACCTTAAAATTTTAGAAATTATAAGAGACATTAGTACAAAACCTAATCCACAATTTTTTATTGAAGTTATTAAATTACATCTTGATGAAATTACAATTAATACAGGTTCGGTAGATAGAGATGTTAAAGATAGTAATACTTTATGGAAATATGTTTATAAATATAAATTTAAAGATTTAAATTCAAGTCGACTTTTAGATTCATTAAAGGTAGGTACACCTCTTGATTTTGTTATGTATAATACATCTTTTGATAATAAACCACTAAATTTTCATTATAATTTAGTCAAATTTTTAGTTTACTCTTTAGATAAACAAGCTAAAAATATTATCAATTCACCATCATCTTTCTGGGATGATGATTCTATTTCTTTTGAACGTGACTTTGTAAGAGACCCAAATAATCCTAATAATATTGGAAAAATAGATAATAATGGTAATTTTATTAATTATTCACAAAATTCTGATAAACATCATAGTTTAAAAAATAAATCTCTAAATGATATGTGTAAAAATACATTTGGTGTTAAAGTTACAGATGGAAGTCAAAATTGTGTTGATTATATACAAAAATGTATAAATTCTGGTAATGATGTTGATATTGAAAACTGTAAAGAATTTATGCAAAATCAAACTTTTTGGGAAGATATTAAATCTATTGTTAATGAAATGCTTCCTTTTGTTATGATTGATACTCTTAATAAATTTAATTTTCAAGTAATTAATCATCCTGAAAATAATATGATTAAAATGTATGAATCAGTTAATAATTGGTTAATTAATTTAAGAACAAAAATAGACAATAAAAATTTTACTGAAAATGAATATAATAATATTGTTAAAAATACAAAATTAAAAACTTATCTTCATATGATTGTTAAAAAAATAAATAATAATCCATCAATTTTAAATCAACATTTAGTAAAAACAAAAAATCTAAATAGTTGGGCATCAATGATTGGAATTCAATCAAGAAATATTAAAAAGCCAATAAAAAATACTGATTTTGATGCCTTCTATAGAGAACTTTTTACATATAAAGCTGATCTTTTAGATTTAACCAAAATTAGTAAAAATCGTATTAATTTTTCTAATGGATTTATATATATTAATGGAATTAAAATTCCTCTAAGAGGTCCTATGTTTGGTGGTGATATGGTTGGTGGTGATATGGTTGGTGGTGATATGGTTGGTGGTGTAACCATTATTTCACCAACTATAGATGGTGATATTAAACCTCGTAGACAAGGTGAATTAATTGAAAATATAACAAATAATGTAATTTCAAAAATTGAATCAATGGGTAAACAATTAACACCAAGTGATAAACAAGAATTATTAAATTCTGTTCAAAAATATAAAGATCTTGAAAATAAATTAATTAAAGCTATAGTTTATGCTGATAAATATATTGATATGGTTAGACTTGTAGGTGATGATGATTCTCTAATAGATTTAAATCATATAAAAGAATTTGTCGAAGCTCGTGATAAAATTGTTTTTAAATCAATTAATCAACAAGGTAATATAATAAATACATTAGAATATATATTAAATGATACAATAAATTCTCTAAATAATCAAAACTCTGTAAAATCATTTAGACCAAATGTTTAATAAAAAACAAATAAATAAATATTTTCTTTAATACAATAATAATGGGATTAGGTTTACTTCTATTAGTATCTGTAGGTAAAGAAAATATTTATTTATCAACAAAACCTGAAATAACTTTTTTTAAAATTGCATATAAAAGATATACAAACTTTTCAATTGAAACAGTTGCACAGTATTTTATAAATACACCTGATTTTGGTAGAAGAGTAACTGTAAATATATCAAAAAATACTGATCTACTTGGACAAATATATATTTATGTAAATTTACCTGATATTGTAAGATCTAATCCATCTTTATTACCATCAAATATAAAAACTTTTGGTTGGGTTAAAAAAGTTGGTTTAGCATTAATTAGTTATGTTGATTTAGAAATAGGTGGTATATTAATAGAACGTAATTTTAATGATTGGTTAAATATTTGGTATGAATTAAATACAAATTATGGTAAACAAACAGCATATAATAAAATGATAGGTAATATTGATTTATTAACTAATTTTACAAATGGTAAACAATCTTACAGTTTGTATATACCTTTAAATTTTTGGTTTTGTCAAGATTCAGGATTAGCTTTACCATTAATTGCTATGATTCACAATGATATTAAACTTCATGTACAATTTAATGATTTTAAAAATACATATATTGAATCACCTACTCATTATATTAAAGTTATTGAACCATTTTGTTTATTTAAATATGGTGAATTAATAAAACAAAATATTTATGGTAATATTGCTGTAGGTGAATTTATTTATTATGATAATATAAATCAATATCTTTATTATAATATTCTTAATGGTAATTTTAAAATACCTACTATAAATGATCCAAAATATGTTATTACTGGATCAATTACATATTTTGAAACAAATATTCAACCTAATAGTTTATTAATAGTTGATGAACCATATTTTAGATTTAATACACCATCATTAATTGATGCATATTTATTAGTTAATTATATATATCTTGATAACGAAGAAAGATTTAATTTTTTAAATAATTCTCATGAATATTTAATTCCAATGGTTCAAAATATTGCTCAACAAACTTATTTTTCAACAAATATTTCATATAAAATACCTTTTATTAATCCAAATAAAATTATATTTTGGGTTGCACAATTAATTAATAATATTAATTCTAATGATTTATTTAATTATACATTATATCCAATAACAGATACACCAGAAAATATTATACAAAATGAAAATTTAATTTTAAATTCAATTGAACGAATGCAACCAAATAATATAGAATTTTATACAAATCTTCAAATTTATTTAAATAATTTTGTATCATCAAATAACGGTATTAATATGTATTCATTTTCTATAAATCCAAAAGATTATCAACCATCTGGTTCATTAAATTTTTCTCAAATAGATGATACATATATTCAAATGTCTTTAAATAAAAAAATAAATTATCAAAATAGAATTGTAATTAGAGGTTATGGTTTACAATATAATATTTTTAAAGTTTCTAATGGATTAGGTGGATTAGGATTTTATTTATAAATTAATAGTAGATATGTTTATAATTAATAGTTAATTAAAATTTTAAAAATTTGCAAGATTCCATATCAAGTATAATTTTTGTAAGTATAGTTATTTTATTATTAATTTAAGAATTATTTTACAAATTCAAGAAAAATTTAACATTAATTTATAGTAAGCTTATATAATAATTAAAATAAATAAGCTTAATACATTATAAAAAATATTATAATTATTATTTTTATAGTATTTATTAATTTTAGAGTTAATTATGAATTTAAGAATAAAATTAAAAGTGTAAAATTTTTCTCAAACTAATAATATTTAGATTTATTATATCTAGTAAATATGTCATTATATTATTTTTAGACAAAATAATCTAAAAATGTATAAAAATTTTCTTGAATTTGTAAAATAATTCCTAAACTAATAATATTAAAAAATCTAATATATTATTAATTTAAGAAAAATTTTACATATTCAAGAATAATTTTACACTTATTTATAATAAGCTTATGTAATAATTAAAGTAAATAAGATTAATATATTATAAAAAATATTATAATTATTATTTTTATAATATTTATTAATTTCAGTATCAATTATGAATTAAAAAGTCAATAAGAATATAAATAAAAAGTGTAAAATTATTCTTGAATGTGTAAAATTTTTCTTAAATTAATAATATTTAAAAATATAATATTTATAATAAAAAAATCAATTTTTATTATGATATTATAAATGCGTCAAACTTAATATTTTTATAATATTAAGTTTAATGGATATTATTTTAGGAATTGATTTTGGTACAACTAATACAGTTATATCATACTTTGATAATAATCAACCTAATATTTTACTCGATGGTGTTTTTAAAACTATAAAATCAAAAATAGGCAGAAAAGAAAATAACTATACTTGTGGTAATTATATTAGTTTAAATAATGATGAAATAATTAATAATTTTAAAACTAAAATAGGTAGTGAAGATTTAGATAAAATATTAATAATTTTTTTTAATCATTTAAAAAAATTAATACTAAAAAAATTTAAAGTTAATAATGCAAACTTAATTACTGTAATAACTGTTCCATCAAATTTTAATGATATTCAACGTGAAATTATTAAAAAAAATTTTATTAATGTTGGATTTAATGTTATTCGTATTATTAATGAACCTAGTGCAGCAGCATTAGCTTATGGTTTAACAAATAGTTGTTTAGATGATGAAAAAATATTAGTTTTAGATCTAGGTGGAGGTACATTAGATTTATCAGTATTATTAAAAGATGAAGGATTCTTTGAAATATTACATAGTGTTGGGTTGAATGATTTAGGTGGTAACAATTTTACTCAAGTCATATATGATTTTATAATTAAACAAAATAATAATATTGATAAAAATAAATTATGGTATTCGTGTCAGAATGCAAAAGAAAAGTTGTCTTGGGTAGATAATTATGAAATTAAAATAGATAATAATTTATATAATATTAATATTAAAAAATTTGAAAATCTTTGTAATCTATTAATAGAAAGATTAACTAATATATTAAATAATATTAAAGAAAATTATGATATTAAATATATTATTATGGTTGGTTGTTCTTCAAAAATGCCACAAATTAAAACAGTTGTAGAAAAAGTATTTAATATTAAACCTTGGATACATCCAAATTTAGAATCAGTTGTTGCTGAAGGTGCATGTTTATATTCAGCTATATTACAAAATAAATATAAATCTAATAATAATGTATTTTTATTAGATATTTTACCTTTATCATTAGGTGTTGAAACAGTTAATGGAAATTTTTCTATTATAATACCAAAAGATACACCATTACCTGCAAAAAGAACACAAAAATATACTACAGATACACCATCTGAAAATAGTGTTAAAATTAAAGTTTATCAAGGTGAACGAATTATTGCTAGTAAAAATACCTTGATAGGTGAATTTATTTTTGATAAAATTACTGTATGCAATAATCCACAAATTGATATTACATTTAAAGTAGATACTAATTCAATTATTACTGTAACAATAATAGATAAAAAATCAGATATTGAAAAAAATATTTTAATTAAAGATATTCCTAAATTAAATAATAGTGAAATTGAAAATATTATAAATTTAGCTAATAAATATAATAAAATAGATGAAGAAGAATTAATAAAAACAAGTCGAATTTATTTATTAAATACAAAAATTGAAATAATTATGAATAATATTAAATTAAATAATTTATTAAATGATAATAAAAAAAATGAACTATTAAATGAAATATTAAAAATAGAAGAACAAATTAATTCAGCTAATAATATAACATTGTTAAATTTTATAAAAAAATTAGATGAAGATTATATTAATTTTGCCCAAAATACAATAGATGTATCAGAAGATGCAAATAAAAATGAATTAGAAAAAATAATGATAATAGAATTAAAAGATGAATTAAATACTAAAGTTACATTTTTATTAAATAAAAATCCAGATTGGTCTGAATATTTAGAACCAATATTAGAAAAATTAACTGAAACTAATATTAGTTTAGAATATTTACAAGATAAATTAGAAACAATTAAAGAACTGGATGAAGAAGAAACAATTACTTCTTATAAAGATCAATTAAATAATATCTGTTTATTTATTAAAAATCAATTAGAACAAGGATTAATTGAAATTGATAAAACAAAAGAATTAATATTATTAATAAATAATACTTTATTATTATTTGATTCTAATGAAGAACATGATTGGGAAATTGAATTAAATGAATTTAATAAAAAATGTCTTCTAATAAATAAAAATTAATAAGACATTAATTTTTCATTCTGTTCAACAAATTTTTTTTCTATCAAAAATACACAATATATTTTTTTTTCAAAACAAACATTCAAAGAACCTGTAAATAATTTATAAAAAATGTCATTTGGAAGATAATTATACAATTTGAAATTTTTAAGAATAATATCATTATTCATTATAATTATTGAATTTATATCAATATTTCCCAAATTACAAATATCAATATAAGAATCACTCTTAATTTCTACAAGACGTATATATCTAATATTAGTTCCTATCTTCATCTTAATTTTGATTTTGATAAATAATTATATATTAAAAAAAAAATTCAATTTTTATTAAATTCTAAAATAATTTAAAATTTAATAATAAATTTAAGCATTAGCAACAGGTTGAACTGTTGGAGAAATACCTTTTTTAACTTTAATAAGTTGATTTTTATATTGTTTAGTAATTATTCTTTCTTCACCAGTTGCAGATTTAATAGTATAAGTAATTGCTTGTTCAAGTTTAATACGTGTACCTTTGTAAGTATAAACTGAACGTTTTGAACCACGTGTAGATTCTTTAATTGAAAATAAAACTTGTTCATTATTAATATTTGAATTTTCACTATTTCTAAAAAACTTGGAAAGAGCTTTATTTGCTGCTTGATAAGGAGTTAAACCAGTAAATCTTCCTGAAAATTCTTCTTCATTAGGAAGTTGAACTTTAAATGATCTAGTTCTATCATCTAATTCTTCTTCAATAGTTGGTTCATTTTCAGTTTCAATTACAACTTTTTTACTATTTTTTCCTTTAGTAACTTTAGAAACAGGATTACTTTTATCAGAATTTTTTGATTTTACTTTTGTTTCTTTCTTTTCAACAGTTTCTGGTACTACACTAGTTTCTGAAACGGTTTTTTTATTTTTTTTACTTGCACCTGCTTTTTGAACATTTTTAGTTTCAACAACTGTAGGTTGAATTACATCAGGTTTAGTTTCAATTACATCAGGTTTAGTTTCAATTACATCAGGTTTAGTTTCAATTACATCAGGTTTAGTTTCAATTACATCAGATTTAGTTTCAGGAACTTTAGCAGAAAGTTTTTGAGTTTTTTTTTGAGCTACCATATATATTATATTATAATATTATTTTTTTAAATCAAACACACTATTCTTTTTATATATGCGTCTAAACTTTTTAAATCATATTATTTAAAATAATTAAGTTTAAATATTTTAAATTGTCTAATTCTATTTAATGAATAATAATTATAAATTAAAAATATTTAAAGTTAATTATTTAAATTATAAATATAATAAAATAATAAATTTAATTTATAATTTGATGAATCATATTAATTTTTTAGATTCAATATATTATATTGATTTTATTAAAAAAAAAGAATTATTAACACAAATATTTGATATTAATACAAATATTAATTCTATTTATAATAAATATATTATAAATAATATTGAAAAGGAAATAAATGTTAATAATAATTCATTATCTATATTAAATATAATAGAAAATGATAATTTATCTTTTTTATATCCAATTAATAGTTTATATATAAAAAAAATACCATATGAAAAAGAAGAAAATAATATAATAAAAATAATAAATAATATTGGTTGTAATAATTTACTATTATTATTTGAAATAAATAAAATAGATTATACTAATTTTTCATTAGAATTAAAAAATCTAATAAATGAAATATCTGATATTTTTATTCCAACACAATTTAATAATTTTAATTTAAATATTAAAACAAATACTGAATTTTATTGGAGAATACCAACCATATATCCAAATGATGATATTTTAGAACTAACTAGAGAATTATGGATTAAAAAAAAAAATAAAACATATTATAAAATAGAAGGAATATTTAAATCTGATATATTGTCAATTAAATTAAAAACATCACAGTTACTTTCAAATTATTTATATATTAAAAAAAATAATGTATTATTAGAAATTAAAAATAAAAATTGTAATGTTGATTTAAATTTTACAAAAAAATTTATTAGATATGATTATATTGGAAATATTTATTGTATGAATTTAGTAGATTATATTAATTATTTATCTAGTTCTTATAAATTATATTTACAATTAATTAAATCATCATTTATAAATATTATGAAAAATTTTATTACAAATGGAACAAAACTAAATAATTTATATTATATTATTTTTCTTTTATTATTAGGAAATGATGATAATGCAGATATAGCATCATTATTAATAAATCTTACTAAAGAAAAAAAAATTAATTCATTAAATTTATATAATTTACTTAATAAAAATTTATCATTTTATATGCAATTAAAAATTAAAAAAAGTTCAAATGATATTAAAACTGAATTAGAAAAAATTAAATCATTTACATTTGATTTAGTTGATTATAAAAAACAATTATTAAGCATTAAAAATATTCCTAATTATGTTAAAAATTTAACTTTAGAAAAAATAGATGAAATGAAATCTCAAAATAATGAATATTATAAACAAAAAATTTTTGTTGAACATATTTTAAAATATCCTTGGTCTAATAATAATAATTCATATATACCAGAAAATTCTAGTGAATATCTTAAAAATTTAAAAATTAAATTAAATAATTTAACATATGGTCATGAAGAAGCTAAAAAAATGTTATTAGAAATAATAGCTAATTGGATTAGTAATCCAAATTCTGGTGGTAGACCAATAGGTTTTGTTGGACCTCCTGGTGTAGGAAAAACATTATTAGCAAAAAGTATTTCAAATGCTTTAGATGTTCCTTTTGCAGAAATAACATTAGGAGGACAAAATGATGGTGAATTATTACATGGACATGGTTATACATATTCTGGATCACAACCAGGATTAATTATAAAAAAAATGGTTGATATGGGAAAAGATAGATGTATACTATATTTTGATGAATTAGATAAAACTGCTTCAAAACATGGTACTATAAATGAAATAACAAATATATTAATTCATTTAACAGATCCAAATATGAATAAATCTTTTCAAGATAGATTTTTTCAGGGTATTAATTTTCCTTTAGATAAAGTAATTATGATATTTTCTTATAATGATTCTGGAAAAATAGATCCAGTATTATTAGATAGAATTACACAAATTAAAATTAATCCTTATACTGTTAATGATAAATTATGTATTATTAAAGATTTTGTTATTCCAGAATTAAAAATATCTGTTAATATTGATTTACATTTTGATAATGATATAATAGAATATATAATTGAAAATTATACTAATGAAGCAGGTATACGTGATATTAAAAGAAAAATAGAAAAAATATTTATGACTATTAATTTAGAAAAATTAATGAATAATATTAAATTAAATAATTATAAATTAGATATAAATGAAGTTAAAAGAATATTATTAAAATCTAAAAAAGATAATAATAAAATACATGAAAAATCAGAAGTAGGAATAATAAATGGTTTATATGCTACAACATGTGGTGATGGTGGTATTATTCCAATTCAAGTATTTAATAATTTTACATCATCTAAATTTGAAATAAAATTAACTGGTAAACAAGGTGATGTAATGAAAGAAAGTATACAATGTTCATTAACTTGTGCAATTAATTATTTAAAATCAAAAGATACAAAATTTGATAAATACTATCAAAATATTTTTAAAAATGGATTTCATATTCATACACCATCTACAGCAACACCTAAAGATGGACCTAGTGCAGGTTGTGCTTTTACATGTGCTTTTATTTCAAGAATATTAAATAAACCAATTAATAATGAAATTAGTATGACTGGTGAAATTGAATTAACTGGAAAAATAACAAAAATTGGTGGTTTGAATTTTAAATTAATTGGTGCTAAAAAAGCAGGAATTAAAATAGTTTATATTCCTCTAGAAAATAAAGAGGATTTAGATGAAATTATTGAAAAAAATGATAAATTAATAGATGATAATTTTAAAGTTTATACTTTTGATTATATAAATGAAATTATTGATAAAATATTAGTAATATAATTTATCTATACATAGAAATTTATAATTATTATTAATTTAAGAAAAATTTTACATATTCAAGAAAAATTTTACACTTTTTATTTATATTCTTATTGACTTTTTAATTCATAATTGATAATGAAAATAATAAATATTATAAAAATAATAATTATAATATTTTTTATAATATATTAATCTTATTTACTTTAATTATTACATAAGCTTATTATAAATAAGTGTAAAATTATTCTTGAATATGTAAAATTTTTCTTAAATTAATAATATAAAATACTAAACTAAATAATTATATCATTATCATCTGATTCATCATCAGAAATTTCAGATGTTAAATTATCACTTGAAATTAATGTTTCTTCTGTCATTATAATTGGCTGTTTTTTAATATTATTTTTCCTTTCAATTATTAAATCTGTCATTTTATTATTCATTATAATTTTATGATAGGGAAAAATTTTTCGATATGTTTTTGATATAGTTACATCAGATATACCAAAAATATCAGATATTTGTTTTTTATTAATATCAACATGATACATATTTGCTACCAATAAAATACAACCAGCTGCTACAGATGGTGGCTCGTGTGTTGTTGCTAATCCTATTTTATGTATATTTGAAGAAACATCTTTAGCAATATTAATATATTGTTTATCAATATTTAATTTTTTTGCAAATCTTTCAATAAAATCAGATGATTGAGAACTTTTAATTTCAAAAAATATAGTTGAAATATCAATATAATCATTAAATTTTCTACAACCACGATTTACATTTCTAACATCTAAATTATAAATATCTCCTATTTCTTTTGGTGTTCTTGGTTCTTTTTGAATTTGGCATGCATAAAATAAACATGCTGCTAACATAGATACTCTATTAACACATCTCATAATCATACGTTTACCTTTTCTTTTACCTTTAATATGTTTAAAATCAGCAACTTTTTTATATAAAATTTTAGCGCTATCAATAATTGTTTGTGTAATATTATATTTTTTACATCTTTCTTGAATACTTGTAACAACTTCTAATAAACTTTTTTCTATATAAGGCATTTGCCCTTGCCCTTGTATAATAGCAAGTCTATTATAATTTTTTGAACTTATTTTTGTTCCTAATGCTGATTTAGGAAAAAAATAATTTGAAGGACATCCATAACTAGATGTAACATTTAATCCATTTGAAAATTCAACATTTTTATCTAAAAATTCTTTATTAATAACTGCACAATCTTGACATACTAAATAACCTTTAGTATTATCAATAATTAATTTATCACTTTTGCATGATATACAAATATTATTATTATTTTTATCAGTTTCTTTAATATTTGTATTACTTAGATCACAACTAAATAACAAATCATCAATTTGTTCATCTGTAAAATTTAAATATATATTTGTTTCCATTTCTATATATAGAAATGTTATCTTTTTATATAGTTTTCAATTTTTTTAATATTATTATTAATTGATTTTATACATTACAATTGGTTAAGTATAAAAAAAATTATAAAAAACTAACTATCATTAATTTAATTTAAGATATGTTTATAATTAATAGTTAATTTAATTGTTTAACATAACCTTCAATTATTTTTTTTATATTTTTATTATATGGAAAATAATAAAAATATAAAAAAAATAATAAAATAAAAATTAAAAAAGAATTAGTAATTATAACAACAATAATAAACTATATAAATTAAAAAAAAAATTTAATCATTATAATCAAAAATATAAAATTAATGAATTATTAGAAATAGTATTAATAATTTTAAAAACTGGTATATCATATAGAAATATTTCATTATTAAATACACAAATAC